>Ga0268283_1000034_pt1 | contig 140899 bp, 109 predicted proteins | sample saktaG_13_FD_190140 | JGI IMG/M metagenome (GOLD analysis project Ga0268283, IMG submission 190140) | Saline water microbial communities from Sakinaw Lake, British Columbia, Canada - sak_2013_06_06_36m | ecosystem: Environmental > Aquatic > Non-marine Saline and Alkaline > Saline ...
CGAAGCGGCTTACGCCCTGATGGACCGTGTCTATGAAATCCTCATTCACAAAGTCCACGACTTTGAAGGTACCGTCAACGAGATGACCGGTGACGGAATCCTGGGGCTCTTTGGGGTGCCTATCGCCCTGGAAGACGCCCCTCAGCGGGCCATCCGCTCGGCCCTTGCCATCCACTGGGAAATGGCCCGGCTCAATGAGCAGCTTTTGAAGGAAGGCAAGGTTATTCCGCCCCTTCGGATGCGGGTGGGCATCCACACGGGACCTGTCGTAGTCGGGACCCTGGGCAATGACCTGCGGGTGGATTTCAAGGTCGTGGGCGACACGGTGAATCTGGCCTCGCGGATGGAAGGACTGGCCGAGCCCGGCTCCACCTACGTCACCGCCGAGACCTTCAATCTCACAGAGGGGTTTTTCCGCTTTGAAGGTTTAGGGAAGAAAGAAATCAAAGGAAAAACCGAACCAATCGAAGTTTACCGGGTCATCGCCCCCAGCAGTATGAGGACCCGGTTTGATGTGAGCGCCGAGCAAGGCCTTACACCATTTATGGGCAGGCAGCGGGAGCTTGAGCTCCTGCTTGATGTCTACGAACGGGCCAAAAGCGGCCGGGGCCAGGCTGCTTCCATCGTGGCCGACGCCGGCATGGGCAAAAGCCGGCTGCTCTACGAGTTTCGAAAAGCCATCGCCAATGAGGAGGTGTCCTTCCTCGAAGGCAAATGCCTTTCCTATAGCCGGGGGACAGCCTATCATCCGGTGATTGATCTCTTGAAGGGCCAGTTCAACATCCACGATAACGACGGGGATACGGAGGTCCGGAACAAAGTCACGCAGGGCATGAAACTCCTTCAGCTCGACGAGGCTACGACCCTTCCTTATTTTCTCGAACTTCTTTCGGTCAAAGACAGCGGAATCGACCAGATTCCTTTAAGCCCCGAAGGCAAGAAAGACCAGACCATTCAGGCCCTGACCCGCATCGTCCTGAAGGGCGCCGAGATCCAGCCGCTGATTCTGGCCGTGGAAGACCTCCACTGGATCGACAGGAGTTCCGAAGACGCCTTGAAAGACCTCCTGGAACATATCGCCGGAGCCAGGGTGCTGCTTATCTTCACCTACCGGACCGAGTACGTCCACACCTGGGGGGTGCGCTCCTTTCACAGTCAGGTCTCCTTGAACCGGATCTCCAACCGGGAAGCGTTGGCCATGGTTTCACATCTCCTGGCTACCGAGAGCGTGGCCGAGAACCTCCAGGACCTCATTCTGGAGAAGACCGAAGGAATTCCCTTCTTTCTCGAAGAGTTCCTGAAGTCCCTTAAGGACCTCCAGATCATTCAAAGACAAGACACGATATACGCCCTGACCAAAGATCCCAGGGACGTTATCATCCCCTCCACGATCCAGGACGTGATTATGGCAAGGGTCGATGCCCTGTCCGAAGGGGCCAAAGAAGTCCTTCAGACCGGATCGGTTATCGAGCGCGAATTCCCCCACGAGCTCATCCAAAAGGTAACCAGACTATCTGAGCGGGACCTTCTGACCCACCTCTTGACCCTCAAGGAAGCGGAACTTCTCTACGAGCGCGGGGTGTACCCCAACTCCGCTTACATCTTCAAACATGCCCTGACCCGCGAGGTTGTCTATGGCTCGATCCTGACCAAAAGGTGCAAGGAGATCCACGCAGCCGTGGCCGAGGCCATGGAACAAACCTGTCAACCCAATCTATCGGAGCACTTGGGAACGCTTTGCGATCACTTTATGGCCGGAGAGAACTTCGAAAAAGGCGAGACATACGCCAAACTGGCCGCCAGGAAGGCTGTGAAGGCCGGCTCATATTCGGAAGCCATTGATCAGGCCAATAAGAGAGTTGCCTGCCTGGAGAAGTTACCCCAGACTGATGAGAGTCCGAAAAAAATGATCGATGCCCGAACGAGTGTCGCCCTCTACCTGACCCAACTCAATCATTATTTCGAAGCTAAAGAGGCTTTGGATCCGATTATCGACCTGGCTGAAAAATCGGGTTATAAGAGGCGGCTCTGCCAGATAAAAACGATTCTGGGGGCATACTATGCCCACGTAGAAGAGAATTTCCCGGCTGCCTTTCAGGCTTTTGAAGAAGCATTGTCGATAGCGGAGGAAGTAAAAGACTTTGTTTCTTTAGCTTTAGCAAGTTATTGGTTTGGAACTAATTTAGCCTTTAATTGTGAATTTGAAGAGGCCACCCGGTATCAGCAAAAGGCACTTGATATAAATGTTGCCGGCGGATATTTGTCCGGGATGGCATCTTGCAAAGCATCTTATGCTTATTTTTGTTTTTTCTGCCCGGGAAGGATTGATTCGGCCTTCCAGACCTCAGCTGAGGCTGTCCGTATGGCTGAAGAGAGCGGGGATAGTTATTCTAAAGGGCTGACCTACACAAGTCATGGTGTTTCCTGCTACGGAAGGGGATTATTTGATGAAGCGGAAGGATATCTTTTGAGGGGCGTCGGCTTTTGTGAAAGGGCCAAAGATAAGTTGTGGAATTCTTTAGCACATTTTCTCTTGGGTGCGACCTATTTTGAAAAAGGGGATTTTCCAAGGTCCGAAGAATGGTACAGAAAAGGATGCCGGCTCATTAAAGATGCTCGACTTTTTCCTTCTATGGAGAGATGGGGAACAGTAGGGTTGATAAGGGCAAAGAGTATAATAGGCCCAAAGAATATTGATCTGAAATCTGTCTATGCCCTTTCGAGAAATATTAATCTCAAAGTAACCCAAGGCTGGATTTCCAGTTATATCGGAGCCATTCTAATGAATCTGGATGAGGGAAATATATCTGAATCGCAAGCCTGGATTCAAAAGGCCATTGAAGAAGATCAAAGAAACGGCACGCGGTTTTTTTTAGGAAGAGACTACGCCCTTTACGCTGAATGGTTCAAACGAAACGGCGATCGCTCCAATGCCCGGGAAAACCTGGGCAGGGCTATAGAAATCATGAAAGAGTGCGGCGCCGATGGATGGGTGGAAATGTATGAGAAGGACCTGACTGCGTTGCAATATGGACGGATGTTTCAAGATACTTATGGATGAGATCACCAGCGCGAGGGGACCATCAACCAATTCACCGGCGACGGCTTGATGGCCCTTTTTGGTGCGCCAGTGGCCCACGAAAACGAGGTGTTTTGGATTGCAAACACCATCATATGAACTAAAATTATGAAAATGATTCAGATTTATTTTTCATGGTTGGTGACACTGATGTTGCTGCGTCAGAGTTCGGGTTGAATACGGGCGAGGCTGCCCGGAATCATTTCAGGAAATGAGGTAGTCGCCGGATTCGGGGTCCAGACCGTATTCCTTGAGCCTTCGCCAGAGTGTTGTGCGGGGAAGGCCCAGGATTTTGGCGGTCAGATGGCGGTTGTAATTGGTTCTTTGAAGTATCGTGGTAATATAGCGTTTTTCCATTTCTTCCAGAGTTTCCATCTCCAGGGTTTCAAAGGTTTTAAAATCAAGTTTCTGCAAATCCGGCGGCAGATCGATGACTTGAATGTGGCTCTGGTCGGTCAGAGCGATTGCCCGCTCGATGATATTCTTCAGCTCCCGGATGTTTCCCGGAAAGTCATAATGCATCAGAATCTCCAGTGCCTGCGGGGAAAGTCCCCTGACCTTTTTCCCGAAGACTTTGTTGAAGCTGTCTATAAAATGCGAGATCAGCAGTGGGATATCATCCCGGCGCTCTGCCAGCGTCGGAAGCTGAATATTGACGACGTTCAGGCGATAAAAAAGATCTTCCCGGAAGTTTCCGGCTTCGACTTCCTTTTTCAAATCCCGGTTTGTTGCGGCGACAATGCGGATATCCAGGTCTATCGGACGAATGCCCCCGACCCTGAAAATCCGCTTTTCCTGAATGACATGAAGCAGCTTCACCTGCATGGAGTGAGGCATTTCACCGATTTCATCCAGAAAAACCGTGCCGCCCGTGCCGGATTCGATGAGCCCGATCTGTGCGGTTGAGGCGCCGGTAAACGCGCCTTTTTCGTGTCCGAAAAGTTCGCTGCTGATGAGTTCCTCGGTGAATCCGCCGCAGTTAAACGATACAAAGAGAGAATTTTTCCGGTGACTCAACGTGTGGATGGCGCGGGCCACAAGCTCTTTGCCGGTGCCGCTTCTTCCCTGAATCAGCACATTGCAGTCCACGGCCGCCACTTTACGCGTTATCGCAAAAACCGCCTGCATGGCAGTGCTTGCGCCCACGATGCTGGTAATGGAATCTCTTTGGGCGATGGCTTCCCGGAGACTTCGGTTTTCGGATAACAGCCGGATTTTTTCAATGGCATTTTTTGCAAGCAGCCGGATTTGATCCAGCTTGAGCGGCTTGACGCTGTAGTGATAAGCGCCTTTTTTGATGGCTTCAATGGCTGAATCGATAGAGCTGTAGCCGGTGATGACGATAACTTCCGTATCCGGGCTGAGTTTTTTAACCCGTTCCAGCACCGTCATCCCATCTGCGTCCGGCATTTTCAGATCCGTGAAAACCAGATGGAACCCTTTGCTGGCCATTTGCTGGAAAAAGGGCTCGACCGCGGTGAATGCTTCGACATCGCAGGGGCAGTCGAGCGCGTTTTCTCCTGCCTTTTCCAGGGCATTTTTCAAGCGGCTGCCGACAATCCGTTCATCATCGATGACTGCAATACGGATGTTCATCATACTTGTTCACTCATATCCGGAACCGGCAGATATATCGAAAACGTCGTGCCGGCATCAACCTGACTCTGCACTTCAATATATCCCCCATGTTTTTTGACCAGCGCATAAGTTACCGCCAGGCCCAGACCTGTCCCCCGGCCAACCGCCTTTGTGGTGTAAAACGGCTCAAAAATATGTTCCAGGTCTTCCGGCTTGATGCCGATTCCCGTGTCCTGAACCGTGATTTTGATGGTTTGGTCAGGCGTGCGGGATGCACTGACCATGATGGACCCGCCGCCTGGCATCGCCTGGATGGCGTTAATGAAAAGATTTAAAAAAACCTGCTCCAGATTGCGAAAATTACCCTGGACACTGGGGATGTCCGGAGAAATGGCGGTCTCAACGACAATCCCGGAAAGCATGGTCTGGTTTTTGACCAGCTTGAGCGCTTTTTGAATCACTTCCTTTACGTCCAGGTCTGTAAATGAAGGCATTTCGTTTCGCGAAAAATCCAGAAGATTTTTGATGATATCTCCGGCCCGTTCCGCCTGGCTCAGTACATCTGAAAGCAGTTCCTTTCCTTCCGATTCGGAAAGCGTGTCATAATCTTCCAGGATCGATTCCGCCGTCAGATAAATATTGTTGATCGGGTTGTTCAATTCATGGGCAATGCCGGCGGTGAATGTTCCGATGGCCGCAATCTTCCGGGACTGAACCAGTTGCTCCTGCTTGGATTCCAGTTCGCCTGCCATATGGTTGAAGGCATAAATCAACATGGAAATCTCATCCTTGGCGTTTTCTTCATAGTGGATGGGGCTGAGGTCTCCCAGAGCGACCCGGTCGATGGTGCGGCGAATCAGGGCAAGGGGCTTGAGGATTTTGTTAAACAGCAATTGCGCAATCAGCATGGAAAGTACGACAAAAATCGCCAGAAATACAAATGGCAGGCCCAGTATTCCGGCAAGCGCCAGATGGATTCTTTGCCGCTTGAGAGAAAGCAGTTTTTCAGCAAAATCACCGATGGCTTTTCCTTTCAAACGGATCAATTCATCCTGTTTTTCGGTGACAATGCTGTCCTGCCGGGATACAAAAGTTTCGATCATGGATTTGTAATCACTCAAGTCCAGCTGAAACCGATGGTATTCCTTCCCGACCACCCGCTCGATATCTTTATTCATATTTGTAGAAATATCAATTGCTTTATTGATATAAATGAGGTTTTCATCCAGGCTGCGGCGGTCATGATAAAAAAGAAAATTCTTTTCATATCGCCGCGCTTCCAGGATATTGTTGAACATATCCTCGAAAAATTCACTGACCGTAACTTTCTGCTCAATGGTTACAATGCTCCACCAGTCAAAAATCGTCAGCGCACCCACGCTTGTCAGAAAAATCGCAAAAACCGTGATGATTTTCGCCCGGATTGTCATGGATTTCAATTGAAACACTCCATCGGTAAAGTAGTTTTCAACTATGAGCTACCCGTTTTCAGCCTTCAGCCTGCTATTCGATGACCCGCTCCACGATGGATTTGATATCATCCGCAAGCACCACTTCCAGGCCCTCACAGGATTCGGGCTCAAGATTGTTCACGTCCACGGTGTTCCGTTTGGGGAAAATGACCACCTTGATGCCTGCCCGCTGGGCTGCCAGAATTTTCTCGCGAACTCCGCTGATCGGAAGAATCCGGCCGTTCAGCGTCAACTCTCCGGTCATAGCCACATCCCTGCGGGCCGGCCTTTGCGTCAGCAGCGAAATCAGCGCCAGCGCAATGGTGATTCCGGCTGAAGGACCGTCTTTGGGAATGGCGCCGCAGGGAAAGTGGATGTGAATATCGGCGTCCTTAAAAAAATCCGGCTGAATTCCGAAAAAATCCCCATGGCTTCGCAAAAAGCTGAGCGCCGTCTGGGCCGACTCCTGCAGGACGTTTCCCAGAGATCCGGTTAAAATAAGCTGCTGGCTTCCTTTCATCCGGGTCGCTTCAACAAATATGATTTCTCCGCCCAGTTCAGACCAGACCAGTCCGGTTGTCACCCCCACCTGATTTTCGGTTTCGGCGATTTCGTGCGCGAATTTGCGCGGCCCCAGAAGCTGTTCGACCAGGCTGTCTTCCACATTCACCACACAGGTGTTGTCCGGGTTATCCAGACAAATCCGGGCCAGTTTGCGACACACATTGGCGAATTCGCGTTCAAGATTGCGAAGGCCCGCTTCCTGGGTATACTCGCGGATAATCCGGGTGATGGCGGAATCTGAAAACGTCAGCCGATCGTGAGACAATCCGTGATTTCTGAGCTGCCTGGGAATGATGTGGTTTTTAGCGATGGCCTGTTTTTCTTTTTCAGTATATCCGGTGAATTGAATGATCTCGAGCCGGTCCAGCAAGGGCGCCGGAATTTTCTCCACCATATTGGCGGTAGCGATAAACATCACAGAGGACAGATCGAAAGGAATATCCACGTAATGATCCATGAATTGCGCGTTCTGCTCCGGATCCAGAATCTCCAGCAGAACGGATGCCGGATCTCCCCTGAAGTCCTGGCCGATTTTATCCAGCTCATCCAGCATGAAAACAGGATTTTTGACCCCGACTCTTTTGATTTCGCTGATAATGCGGCCGGCCATGGCGCCGACATAGGTGCGCCGGTGCCCCCTCAGTTCCGCTTCATCCCGGAAGCCGGCCAGAGAAAGCCGGATGAATTTACGCTCCAGGGCCTCGGCAATGGCTTTTCCGATGGACGTTTTTCCGGTTCCCGGAGGGCCCGCAAAACACAGAATCGGGCTTCGGGTCATGAGCTTGTGCTTTTTCTTCTCAAGAATCTGACGGACCGTTGCCCGCAGCTCATCCAGGTTGATCGGCTTGGGCAGATAATGGGCCGCGCCTTTTTTCAAAGCATCCACGGCCGAGCTGACCGTAGCAAAGCCGGTAATCATAACGATATCGGTATGCGGGGATACGCGTTTAACGGATTCCACAAGCTGCATGCCATCCATTTTTTCCATTTTCAAATCCGTCAGGATCAGATCGAATTCACTGCCCATGACTTTTTCCAGCGCATCTGCGCCATTGACCGCTGTTGTGACATGATAGCCTTCTTTTTTTAAAATGTATTCCAGGTTGGTGCGGGCGATGTCTTCATCATCCACGACCAGCACATGAAATGAACGGATATTGAAAAGGATTCTCACGGCAAGAAATTCCAGAATCCGGTCCTTGACATGCGACAGGCCGTAATGCTGGGATGTGAATATTTCTTCGGCGCGCTTGATATCCAGATTGTCGTCCGTGGCCTGAGTCCAGGGCAGGGAAATCAGAAATTCGATATAACTCAGTCCGATCCCGTATTCGGGCAACGACGGATCGGTTTTATCCAGGCGGTCCAGTTCTTTCATCGCGATCCAGGCGATGTTTTCGGGCAGTTGTTTTTTAATCGAAGCGCGAAGTTGGGTCAGATCCGATTCCGGAGCCATGGGCTCATCTTCTGGTTTTTCAAATTTCTTGAAAAAAATCATTCCTCTCCCCTTTTGTTGCATATTGAAACACCGGCCGTTTTATTTGTAACAGCATTTATCCTTATGAATTTATTGCTAAAAAAATTTTATCTCAAAAAACGTTACAGAATGCAACATCTATCACTTTTACGGTTACCAGGCAAAATAAATATTATTGTCTATTATATCGGAATGATAAATTGTTGTTGAGCCTTTGGCACCATTCTTGAATTAGCCAATTGTCAAAGATTTGATGACATCTTCAATTATCCTTAACAGATCAAATCGGAAATAATCAAATGTTATCCTATCGGGGCAATGAAACAGTGGAAACAGAGCGGCGCAAAATTCTGGTGATCGGAAAGTACGACTGCTTGAATGATGCGCTTTCAGGCTATGCCATTCAACTGGCGCAGCGCCTGAAATATGACCTTTTTGTCGTCAGTGTCATGCCACAGATCGCCGGATCTTCTTCCACCGTCTCCGTGTCCGGCGCCGGCCATTACCACCAGGCCCTGAAAATTCTTCACGAATTCAAACAAAAAGCCGCTGTCAAGGATGTCCATTGTGATCATGCCATTCAATACGGAGGCGCCTCGGCAGCCGCGGAAGACATCCTGCATACAGTCAGGCGGATTGAGTTTATCGTGACGGATTCTGAATATACAAAAACGCAGATCTCGGAAGATGTGACCATACCGGTCTTCAGTTTATCAACAAATCAGCTTCATCCGGAGGGAAAACCTATGACCAGAGAAACCAAGCAGCAGCGAAATACTGAAGTTAAAAAAACAATCGGTTACGGACTGATTACCGCAGCCCTTTATGGTTGTGTGTTCTGGAATGCGGATAAGGTTATGAGCTATTTTACCAAAGGCGGCTTTTATGCGGCGCTGCCGGTAGCGACCGTTTTTATTTTTTCATTTGCCCACGGAGCCTTTGCCAGCAACCTTTGGTCGCTGATGGGGATCAAACCCATGAAAAAAGATACATTGCAGCCTTCGGTCGGCAAAACCGTTACCCAGACCAAAAAAGTTCAAAAAAGACCACGTGCTTATGCCTATGTCAACCCGTTTCATAAAATATAAATGCATTTTTACCAACAAACGCACCATGCCCGTAATTTGCTGACTTAAAACTCAAAAAAATCTTTCATATCAATCGTAAACAGGGTTTCATACACGCATAAGGAGTGATCAGATGAACTTAGACGCCATTCAATTTATCGATCTCAATGTTGTTAACATTTCATTTCTGTTTTTTGTCGGATTTATCGGCGGCCTGGTCAGCGGCTTTATCGGCTCCGGCGGGGCCTTTGTCCTGACCCCCGGCATGATGAGTCTGGGGGTGCCCGGTACGGTCGCCGTGGCCAGCAACATGTGCCACAAATTCCCGAAAGCCATGATCGGAGCCTTTAAACGCTATAAATACGGCCAGGTGGATATCAAACTGGGGCTGTATATGGCGGTTTCCGCCGGAATCGGTGTTCAGATCGGCATCAAAATCCAGCGATTCGTTCTGGAAAAATGGGGCGCTGTCGGGTCGGATCTCTATGTCAGTCTTTCTTTTGTGGCTATCCTGATCATCGTCGGAGGCTATGTGCTTTATGACGCATTAAAATCATCTTCCGGAGACGGACAGGAAAAGACGTCTTCGCTTGCCAGAAAACTTCAGGCCATTAATCTGCCGCCCATGATCCACTTCAAGCGCGCCAATTTGACCATATCCTTATGGTTTACTGTTCCGGTGGGCCTTGCAACAGGGATGCTGGCGGCAACCATTGCCGTGGGCGGATTTGTCGGTGTACCCGGTATGATCTACATGATCGGCGCATCCAGCATTATCGCCTCGGCCACCGAACTGGTGATTGCCTTTGTGATGGGGCTGGCAGGTTCCATCAACTGGGCCATGCACGGGATGGTCGACATCCGGCTGGTTCTGATAATCCTGGGTGGGTCTCTTTTCGGGGTTCAACTCGGCGCCATCGGCACCACGTATGTCAAAGAGAGCATGATCAAAATCGTGATGAGCGTATTGATGCTGATGGTGGCGGTAAGCCGGCTGCTTGCCATCCCAAAATATCTCAATCAATTGAATGTCCTGTCGTTTGAGACTTCATCCATTCAAATTTTGGACAAGGTCAGCTTCATCGCCATGTGTGTGGCCTTGCTGACTGGCGCCGGCATTATTCTGGTCAGTATGTGGAAAGGACGAAAGCCTGCCGTTTCTCTGGAGCCAAGTTTCGGGGAAGCTTGAAAAAATCAGTCTGAGGGTATATCGTCTGAAGGCAGAAGGGTTATGCATAGCCGCTGGTTCCCGGACCGGAGTTTGGGAACCGGCGGCTTGTTTTTATTTACTTTAATTCATAGGTTTCGTTTTTATGTCCATTATTACCATTTCGCGCGGTTCATACAGCAGAGGAAAGGAAGTGGCCGAAGGCGTGGCCCGGAGGCTGGGGTATGACTGTCTATCCAGAGATATTCTTCTGGATACTTCCGAACAGTTCAATATCCCGGAAATCAAGCTGGAAAGAGCCATACATGACGCCCCGTCCATTCTGGACCGGTTCGGCGGCGGAAAAGAACGCTACATGGCCCTGATTCGAACCGCGTTTCTCAATGTCATACGGGAAGACAATCTGGTGTACCACGGCCTGGCCGGGCATTTTTTTCTTCAGGGAGTTTCCCACGTCCTGAAAGTGCGGATCATTTCCGATATCGAGGACCGGGTGAAGCTGGAAATGCAGCGGAAAAACATCTCCGAAAAAGAAGCCCGCCGATTGCTGATCAAAGACGATGAAGAGCGAAACAAATGGGCACAGTTTCTTTATGGCATTAATACAACGAATTCGCAGCTCTATGATCTGGTCATCCGTATCCGGAAAATTTCCGTTGAAGATGCCGTGGATATCATCTGCCATACCGCAGCCATGAAACAGTTTCAGACCACGCCGGAATCGAAGCAGGTACTGGAAAATCTGGCGCTGAGCGCGGAAGTCAAAGCCGCGTTGATTGAATTGAATCCGGCGGTTGAAGTGTGCGCGGAAAACGGCATCGTTTATATCAAGGCCAAGGTTGCCGAATCACTCCGGCAGGATATGGAAAACGCCCTGAAGAATCACGCATGGGCCGTACGCGGCGTTAAGGAAGTTCATATCGGGGTTGCACCCATTTCATTTTATGAGGACTGAGTCTCATTCATAGGACCCATCCAGTCCTGTCTCCCTGTTGCGGGGAGGATCCCTTCACCTGACCGGTTTTCTTCAATGGTCAGTGCATCGAAACAGGTAACCGAATCCGCCTTGGTCCAGATGCCCACATAACCGTTGATAAGCCGTTCTGCAGTGTATTCGATCAGCAGTTCACCATCAAGATACCCTTTCAGGGTTCGCCCCGAAATCTCAGCCTTGATCCGATACCACTCGGCTGTCTCGATTTTTCTGCGGACCGCCGCCCGCTGAAATCGCCTGTCATTGATAAACTCGAACAGGTTGAAGTTGTCTTCAAGCGCGTTGATCCGCAGGACAAAGTAGTTGCCCACGTTCATCAGTCCGAACACCAGACCGCCCGCCTGATCGATGCTTCCGGAAATCGGCCGGACATTGATCTGTAAAACGGCGTCTGAAACGGCACTCTCCCTGGCGATGGCGATGGGGAAGTAATAATACGCCCGGATATTATCCAGAAATTCCTGATATTTTGCCCCCACCATTTTCCCCAGCACTTTTGCCATGCCGGATGAAAGAACGTTTCCCCACCGGGAACCATCCTGCGTCAAAAGCGTTCTGCCTGCCTCGACCACTGATTTCCAGTCTCCAGCATGTGTGTAAAAACCAGGGAGGCCATTGCTTTCAACATTGCCGAGAAAATCATAATTCCCGTTGAAAAAAGCTTCTGTCATGGAATCGATTTTAGCCTGGTTGGGAATGGCCATGTCCAGAAGCCGGCTTGCAGCCAGAAGCCTTCCCAGTTGATCCAGCGTCTTTTCCATGGACGCCCTGTCGTAACCCGTCAGGCTGGCCTCCAGAAGATCTCCGGTGGCTATAATCGAAAATCCGAGGCGGCCGAGCACTTCGGAGAGAAAATGGATCCGCATGGACCTTCCGAAATAGGCGCCGGCCCCGCCTGAAAACTGCAGGGCAATGTAATTCTGATTGGCATCCTCTCCGCAGAAAGTATCCACATTGGCGTAATGGTAGCCGAATTTAGCGCTTAAGTTGAGGTATTCCCGGGAGAGGATGGCATAGCTGTCGCCCCCTGGGATGCCAGCTCCCAGCTCGGCCGTTGCGCTGGATGCCATGAGGGTCATGAGGTTCCCGAATCCAAAGTTGACGGTGCCCGACCAGGAGATGCCAGGATGGGCGAATCCGCTCCAGATCGCTTTCATCGGTACGGATTCAATGTCAAATGGCGTAATCGTGTCGCAGGTGGTCAGCCCTTGTTTCAGTCCTTCGCCCAGGTCAATGCAATAAAGGGACAGTGGAAAATTGGCCGTGAGCCTGACCGCCGTGACGTCATTTTTATCCTGCCCGGAAAGGCCGAACATCTCTTTCATGGCATTTTCGTGGGCGAACCGGATAATATCGTGAAGGGTCCTGCAACCTTCGGTAGAAAAGGAAGGGTGTTTCGGGTCTGTCAGATTCAGTGGGGAAATATTATCCAGGACAGCCTTCAGGCGCCGGTGCGCCGGGCTTTCAAAGATAAACTGCTTCATGGGTTTTGCGCTTTCCGCCAGCTCCGGAACAATCCCCCGGTAAACGGTTGTAGCGTCGGCCACCATCGTGATTGTTTCACCGTCTTTCAGGAGGATTGTCGCCCGTCCGGCATCAAAAATAGCGGGAACGCCGAATTCGCGCGCAACCGAAGCCAGATGACTGGCCACGCTGCCGACATCGGTGATGATTCCCCTGACTTTGCCCATCAGCGCAGCATAGTCGGGGGAGGCGACCCTGGCCACCAGAATGGCGTCATCGGGAATACGGCCTTGTTTATCAACCCCGGCAATAAAAACCCTGCCCGCGGCAGTGCCGGTTGAAGCGGCATTGCCTTCGGACAACAGAATCGGATAATCGGGAAAAACTTGGGGTGATATTTTCGCCGCCTGTGTTTTTGCTGCCATAAGTCCAAGCGGTCTTGTCTGAAGAATGAACAGGGTGTTGTTGCCGTCAATCGCCCATTCAACATCCTGCGGTCCCTTAAAATACTTTTCCAACGCTAATCCGCTGCGAACCAGGGCGTCAACGGTGCTGTCATCAATGGACGGCAACGCATGATCAGCTTCCGGCGTTTTTTTAAGGATTACACCGCCGGTATCCAGACTGACAAGCTGCATCTCTTTTCTGCGGATATTCCGTTCGAGTATGCTGCCGGTGGATCTGTCCACAATGCAAACGTCCGGTGATGCTTCACCGCTGACAAGGTGCTCCCCGAGACCCCAGATGGCGCTTATCTTCAAAACCGAAGATTCCGGCCTGGAGGGGTCAACAGTATAGAGAACACCGCTGGATTTGGAATCAATCATCACGATTCCGGCCACGCACATGGGCGTTTCCCGGTCATCCAGCCCGTAGCGGAGTCTGTAAAGAATCGCCCGGGGCGAATACTTGCTGGCTACCACGGACTTGTAAGCATGAAGGATGTTTTCCCGGGTGACGTTCAGCTCCGTGATGTACTGTCCGGCAAAAGAGGCTTCAGTGTCTTCACCGACAGCGCTGCTGCGCATGGCGATGCGCACGTTTTTGCGGGTTTTCGCCTCCAGCGCCGCATAGTGCAAGAGAATTTCATCCGAAAGGGATTCGGGAACCTTGGCCTGCAACACCCTGTCCTGAATGGCCCGGCACTTTTCCACCATTTCCGGAGTCATATCGGTGGTGATTTCGGCAAGCATTTCCTGAATGGGTTGTGCCAGTCCGCTTTCTTCGAGAAACCGCTCAAAAGCATGCGCGGTAATGACAAAGCCGGGGGGGATGGTAAGCCCCAAAGCGTTACCCGCAGTAGCCAGATTCGTTGCCTTGGAGCCGGCGATTTTCACCATTTCCGGACGGAGCGACTCAAACGCCAGAACCCTTGCCCCCGTGGAAGTTGAAACGCCGGCATTGAAAAGAGGGGCGGATTCCTGGTGGATCCGGTCGCAGACATCGGACAATGCGGCATATTTCTCATTTGAAATGCCATTGAGCGCATCAATGAGCTGATGGGTTGATGCCAGCAAGTCATCATAGCGTTTTTTTGCCGATCCCATGCTGAAGGAACTGCCGCTGTAGTAAGTCTGTTCCAGCTCCGCAATGGCATTCAGCGCATCCCGGTTATGTGTCAGAAAATTCTGGAAATATCGGTATTTTTCTACGACCTTTCCGTCCACATTAACCAGAAGATCACAGGTCTTTTTTCTTGAAAACAGATCAAATAATGACATGGTTCCCCTCCACAACTATTCTGATTCCATCAGAGATTATTGTTTATTGTGCGGACTGTCAATATCCATGCTCAGCAGAGAGCATTTCCCTGCGTAACGATATGCCATTATTGACATCAATAAATATTTTCGTTACAAGCATACAATCATTCGTTTGCGATATCGCCAGTCCGGAGTTAATTTTTTTCACTTGATCATTCATCTTCATGTATTGACACAGAAAGGAAATTTTCAATGAACAAAACATGTTATCGTATTCAATCCATTGTTGTCTGCACCGCATTGTTTCTGTTGCTGGCGGTAAATGCGCCACTGGTTTCAGCGGCTGAATCAAAGGATATCATTCTTTCCACGACAACATCGACCGTGGATTCCGGCCTCCTGGATGATTTGATTCCCCGGTTTGAAAAGAAAACCGGCTTTCGGGTCAAGACAATTGCGGTTGGAACCGGTCAGGCCCTGGCTATGGGTGAAAAAGGTGAAGCGGATGTTCTGCTGGTGCATGCCCCTGCTTCGGAAAAAAAATTGGTGGATGCCGGTGTGGCAATTAATTATCAGTTGGTGATGCACAATGATTTTGTCATTGTCGGCCCGGCAGCCGATCCGGCAAAAATCAAAGGGAAAACCGCGGCGGACGCATACAAGGCGATTGACGCCGACGGTGCGGTTTTTATTTCCCGCGGAGACGATTCCGGCACACATAAAAAAGAGCTGAGCCTGTGGAAAGAAGCGAATGTCGTCCTGAGCGGAAAACCCTGGTATCAGGAATCCGGCCAGGGAATGGGTGCAACGCTGTTGATGGCTTCCGAAAAAGCCGGATACACCCTGACGGACCGGGCAACCTATCTGGCCCAGAAAGCCAATGTCAAACTGGAGATTCTTTCCGAAGGCGACAAACCCCTGTTGAACATTTATCATGTGATGCAGGTGAACCCGGAAAAATTTTCCAAAGTCAATGCGGCAGGCGCCAAGGCGTTTGTCGAATTCATGATCGCTCCGGAAACCCAGAAGGTGATCGGCGAATTTGGAAAAGACAAATATGGTGCGTCTCTGTTTTTTCCGGATGCGGGTAAATGACCATTTTTCTTGAAGGATTTCAATCCGCATTCAATCTGCTGGTTTCCCTGGACCCGGATGTTCTGGCCATTACCTGGCGGACGATTCATGTTTCCACGGTTGCCACCTTCATCAGCATATTGATCGGTATTCCCATCGGCACGGCCCTGGCCCTGACCCGGTTTCAGGGTCGGGGGCTTCTGGTCAGCCTGATCAATTTCGGCATGGGATTGCCGCCGGTGGTAGTGGGGCTGGCAACCTGGCTGATGCTGACCCGGTATGGGCCTCTGGGCGTGCTGGGTCTTCTGTATACGCCAACCGCCATGATTCTGGCGCAGGCGATCATTGCAAGTCCGATCGTAGCCGGATTCAGTCTGGCTGCCATTCAGTCGGTCAATCCCAAACTGCTGCTTCAGATCCAGTCCCTGGGAACCACCCGGTTTCAATACCTGCTGCTGCTGCTCTGGGAAGCCCGGCTGGGTATTCTGTCAGCGATCATCGCCGGATTCGGCGGCGTCATCAGCGAGGTGGGCGCCTCCATGATGGTGGGCGGAAACATTCGGGGATACACACGGGTATTGACAACCGCTACGGTACTGGAGGTTTCAAAGGGAAAATTTGAGCTGGCCACAGCACTCAGCATCATCCTGCTGGCGTTGACTTTTATCATTGTCTCCCTGCTCAGCTATTTGCAGCAGCGAAAGGCAGGCCACTGATGTCTGCCAAACTATCCGTAAAAAACCTCAAATTGAGGCGCTCCGGCAGAGACATTCTGGATATCGAACAGTTTATTCTGAATCGCGGCGATGTACTGGCGGTTATCGGACCCAATGGTGCGGGAAAATCCAGTCTGCTTCAGATTCTGGCTTTTCTGATTGAACCGGACACCGGAATCATCATGCTGGATGGCGAGACTATCGGGAACGGCAATCGCCTGGCTGCCCGGCGAAAGCTGGCGATGGTGTTTCAGGAAGCCCTGCTTCTGGATACGACAGTTCAAAAAAATATTGAAATTCCGCTTCGCATTCGGGGAGTTTCCAGGCAGGAGGCGACTGCCCGATCCCAGGAGTGGATGAACCGGCTGGGCATCTTACACCTCTGCGGGCAGCGGGCCAGAAACCTTTCTGGGGGGGAATCCCAGCGAACCAGTATCGCCAGAGCCTTGGCCATGAAGCCGGAAATCCTGTTGATGGACGAGCCGTTTTCTGCGCTGGATTATCCGACCCGCAAATCGCTTTTGTCCAAGATGGGCGATATCCTCCACGCATCCGGTATGACGACCGTCTTTGTGACCCATGATTTTTCCGAGATTCCGGCTCTGACGCGCCAGGTGGCCGTGCTTTACAACGGCAGGCTGATCAAACGGGGGGATATTCAGGATATTTTGGGGGAATCGTCTGTTTCTGTCAAAAGCTGGGCGCCCTGGGATGACGGCGCCGATTCGGCATAACAACATTTTCTTGACAAGAAAATCAAAAGGAATAGAATTCAAAGTTAAAATTAAGCAGCCAAGATCCGTTCTTTGAACGGATGCGGGGGACCCAGGTTTTTGGGGCGAATTCCTTTTTTAGGATAGGGCACTTTCAGGCCCGAGCCCGACAGCTAACTCCGTAGGCATTTGAAAGGGCAACTGACAGCGTTTTAAAAAGCCGCCGGTCTTGCGCCGACGGCTTTTTTGCGTTTAAGCTCGGAAAATAATCGGCAGTTGAGGAGGCTGTATGGCTTTAAGTAACGGCAATCCGGAAGAAAATGTCGCCACAAAAATCCTGCATGTGATCATTGGGGCGCCCAAACAGGTGAAAGATCCCAATATTTTTCACAAAATGTCGCTGATTCCGGTCCTGGCGTGGATAGGGCTCGGCGCAGACGGGCTTTCATCTTCTTCCTATGGCCCCGAAGAGGCCTATCGCGCGCTGGGGACCCATACGTATCTGGCCATTCTTCTGGGTCTGGCGACGGCGCTTACGGTTTTCATCATCTCATATGCGTATTCCCGGATCATCGAGCATTTTCCGCATGGCGGCGGCGGGTATATCGTCGCCACCCATATGCTGGGTGAAAAAGCCGGCGTCATCTCCGGCAGCGCCCTTCTGGTGGACTATGTGCTGACCATCACCATCTCCATTGCCGCTTGCGTGGATGCGCTTTTCAGCTACCTGCCGCTGAGCTTCCACCACAACAAGGTCGCGGTTGCCTGTTGCCTGTGTCTGATGCTGATTATTTTGAACATTCGCGGCGTCAAGGAATCCATTGTGGTCATGGCGCCGATTTTTATCGTCTTTGTCGTCACCCATCTGGTGATGTTGCTCGATGGCATCCTGACCCATACCGATCGCTTTGTTCCCATGGCCAACAGTTTTCAGGCCGGCATTCAGCAGGATATTTCCACCATCGGATTTGTCGGGATGCTCATGCTGTTCTTGCGGGCCTATTCATTGGGAGGCGGAACCTATACCGGCATCGAAGCGGTTTCCAACGGCATGCAGATCATGCGGGAGCCCCGGGTGCAGACCGGCAAGCGAACAATGATCTATATGGCGGGTTCGCTGGCATTTACCGCGGGCGTGCTGTTTCTGTGCTATGCGCTTCTGGATGTCAAACCGGTGGAAGGCAAGACGCTGAATGCCGTGATTGCCGACAACCTGTTTGCCGACTGGGGAATGGGAAAGGCGATTGCTTTTATCACGATTTTTTCAGAAGGAGCATTGCTGCTGGTTGCGGCGCAAACCGGATTCGTGGATGGTCCCAGAGTGATGGCGAACATGGCGGTGGATTCCTGGTTCCCCCATCGGTTTGCGGCCCTGTCCGAACGGCTGACCATGCGAAACGGCATCGTTCTGATGGGCGTCTCGGCCATTGCACTGTTGATCTATACTTCCGGTTCGGTGTCGGCTCTGGTGATCATGTATTCCATCAACGTCTTTGTGACGTTTTCCTTTTCTCAGCTGGGAATGTCCCGGTTCTACATTCAGCGCCGAAAGGAAGATTCCAAATGGATCCAGCATTTAAGCGTCCATCTTGTCGGACTGGCCCTTTGCGCCACCATTCTGGTGATCACCACGGTGGAGAAATTTACCGAAGGCGGCTGGATGACGCTCTTGATCACCTCTATCGTCATCGGCGTCTGCTACCTGATTCGCAATCATTACCAAACCGTACGCAGCGGCGTTGCGGAGCTGGACAAGACACTACTGAACTTTCCCACATCCGGTCCGCCCAATAGCGCCCCCTTGAACAATAAGGACCTGACGGCCATTCAACTGGTTTCGGGATACAGCGGTTTTGGCGTCCACACCCTGCTGTCCATTCTTACCACCTTTCCCAAAATCTACAAGAACATCGTTTTTGTTTCTGTTGCGGTCATCGACTCCGGTTCGTTCAAGGGCGCTGAAGAAGTTGCACTCCTGGAACAGTCGGTGACGCGCGGGCTTGAAAAATATGTGGAACTGGCTAGAAAGCTGGGTTTTGCCGCCGACTATCGCATGGAAGTTGGAACGGATGTCGTGGAAAGCGCCATGAACCTGTGCAAGGAAATTGCTGTTGAATATCCCCGATCCACTGTTTTTACCGGACAGATCACATTCCGGCTGGAAAAATTTTACCACAGAATGCTGCACAACGAGACCGCTTTTGCCATTCAGCGCCGCCTGCAGTGGGACGGGATCACGACCGTCATCCTGCCGATTCGGATGAGAATATAGATATAATTTCGCGTTGGCTTTTTGGAGCAATATGATATGGTATCCTTTATGATCGAAATGCGGACTTGATGTTCACCGGCATAAAAAATCTGCTGTCATAACAAACAGGGGATAAACGGATATGAAAACGAAACATTCGGGCAAGAGTATCGGAACCCTGGTCGTTGCCGCCGCTCTGGTTGCATTTTTGGTGTTCATTGCATGGATGTTTTATTTCAAGCCGAAAATGGCGGATATTCTGTTTGAACCGGTTTTTATCAATGATGTCAGGAAAGTCAGGCTGGTGTCCGAGATGCGGGTCAACCTGAACGCATCGGTCGAGGCGGAAAAAAGCGCAGTTTTGGCTGACACCGATGCGGTCTCGCACGTTTTCGCCGAGCAGGCTATGCAGCTTTCCGCCGCAGTGGAAGATGCCAGGGTTGAACTTGGCGTTCTGATCGAAGCGGAAAAAATGGGTCGTGAAGTGGACCTCTTCCGGGAGTTCAGCGCCTGCTGGGAACGGTTCCGGCAAATAGATCAGGAATTGTTGCCGCTGTCCGTACTGAATACGAACCTGAAGGCATTCGATCTTTCATTTGGTTCAGCGGGCAAAGCCCTCAAACAATTTGAACAGGCCCTTGACGCCCTGACAAACAGCAAGGGTTCAAAGGACAAGACATGTGAAATCGCCAGATTGTCGCTACGGTCGCTGTCCGCTGCGCTAAAAATTCATGCGCTTCAACCCCCCCACATTGCCGAGAGCCGGCAAGAGAAAATGGACGAACTCGAGACAACGATTCAAACAGAAAACGAGCTGGTCAATCAGTCCTTGGACGCGCTGTCCTTTTTGACGAATCCGGCGGACAAACCCCGGGTTGAAGCCGCGAAATCAGCTTATGCCGAGTTCTGGCGGATCAACACGGAAGTGATGAAACTGTCGCGACAGAACAGCAATGTACTATCCCTTGCCATGTCCCTGGGGCAAAAACGCAATGTCACCGTTCAGTGCCAGGATGCCCTGGAAGCTCTCGAAAAAGCCATTCAGAGCAAGGTTTATAAGGCAACAAGATAAGTCAGATGAAATCATAACAGGATCTGGAATGGGAATCGCTGAAAATAACGGAAAGCGCCTTGCCATTCTTGTTGTGGATGATGAGCCGAATATCCGCAAGGTGCTGTCCATGGCGCTGGAGGCGGAAGGGCATCAGGTTGCGGCTGTTGGAAATACCGGATCCGCCCTGTGCGAAGCAACCCATCGCTTTTTCGATCTGGCGTTTGTTGATCTGCGACTTGGAGCGGAATCCGGAATGGAACTGATTCCGGTCCTGCTGGCTGCCTGCCCCTGGTTGAAAATCGTCGTGATCACGGCTTATGCTTCCATTGACTCGGCTGTCGAGGCCATGCGGCGCGGCGCTTTTGATTATCTTCCGAAACCATTCACCCATGACCATGTCGCCCTCCTGGTCCAAAAAGTATCCGAAGTGCGCTTGCTGGAGCAAAAAGTGGAAGCGCTGCAAGGGGCTTTGAGCGCAGAGGTTCCGGAAGCGGATTTTACCAGTCCGAGTCCGGCCATGCAGCGAACCCTGGCATTGGCGCGCCAGGTGGCGGACAGCGATGCAACCATTCTTATCAGCGGTGAAAGCGGCACGGGCAAGACGCTTCTTGCACGCGCCATGCATTCCTGGAGCCGTCGAGCCGCAAAGCCTTTCGGAGTTGTCTCCTGTCCCTCGCTGTCGCCTGACCTCCTTGAGAGCGAGCTTTTCGGTCATGTGAAAGGCGCATTTACCGGGGCGTTGCGCGATGCTCCGGGTCGGATTGCGGCCTGCGCGCGGGGGACGCTTTTCCTGGATGAAATCGGGGACTTGCCATTGCCGCTTCAGCCCAAACTACTGCGGTTTCTCCAGGAGAAAGCCTATGAGCGGGTAGGAGATGTGGTAACGTGCAAAGCCGATGTTCGCGTTATCGCGGCGACAAACATAGACATTGAAGCGGCGGTGAAGGCAGGCCGGTTCCGTGAAGATCTGTTTTATCGGCTTGATGTACTGGAAATCATCGTTCCGCCGCTTCGCGAACGCGGTGAAGACATTCTTCCGCTTGCCGAAAGTCTGCTGATTTTTTTTGCCAGACAGAACCATCGCGGCATACTGCATCTGACCAGTGATGCGCGGGATGCGCTCAGAGCTTACGAATGGCCCGGCAACGTTCGCGAATTGCGTAACGCCATCGAACGGGCGGTTCTTCTCTCAAGCGGTGAGGATATCCATGCGGCGCATTTGCCGATGCGGATGAAATCAGCAGAGCTGATGCCCAATGTCGGCGATCGGGTTCCACTTGAAAAAATCGAAGAGCTCCATATCCGCCGTATCCTGGCATCCACAAAATCTTTTGACGAGGCAGCAAAAATCCTGGGTATGGATTCGGTGACGCTCTGGCGGCGCCGGAAACAATACGGGATTTAAAACTCAGTCTATCTTTCCGAGCTCTTTCATTTTGCAATGTCCGGGAATGCCATACCCTGAAATTTGAAATCCCCACCGCTGACTTCTGATGGGATCTGCAATGTAACTATCTGATTATCATTTATATTAATGACCATTCCTCACTGGCATTTGGTTTGCATCTCCCATCTCCAATATCCCCATAAAGGAGAAATAATAACGATGAGCCTGAAGACCAAATTGATCATCGGTTTCTGCGGCCTGCTGGCGATTTTGCTTGTCGTCGGCATGATGAGCATTCGCACCGCGAACGACTTCAGTATGTCCATAGAACGGATTATTCGAGAGAACTATGACAGTGTGGTTGCCTGTTATAAAATGAAGGGTGCTGTCGAACGGCTGGATCGCATCGCGATGACTTCCCTCTGGGAAATGCAGCAAGACGCACATGCCCAAAGCGAAGCCATCCTTCTCGATTTTGAAAAAAGGCTTCAATTCCAGCAACAGAATGTGACCGTTTTCGGGGAGCAGGCGTTGACCGATCGCATGACCGAACAGTGGAGGATTTACCGGGAGGAATTTGTAAGCCTTCTGAAGCCATTGGATTCGGAAATTGCGCGCCTGGACTTTTTTCGCAATCACCTCCTGATCCGATCGGATGAACTCCGCGACACGGCTCAGAAAATCATTGATCTGAACCTGAACAATATGGTTGCCGTAGACGGCCAGACGCGTCTTCGCGCCCTTGAGACCCGGCGGACCCTGTTGCTTCTGGTGTTCTCTGGCTTTGCGCTGGCGGTTGTCTTCATCGCTCTGCTCTGGCCGGCTATCTTTCGACCCATTGCCGGCCTGACGCGTTCCGTGCACGAAATTCAACAGGGGAATCTGGATCTTGTTGTCAACGTGCATTCGCGGGACGAGATGGGGCAATTGGCTGAAGCGTTTAATGAAATGGCCGTCAGTCTGCGCAAATTGCGGCGAAACGACCATGCGCGTTTGCTCCGCACCCAACATTCCACGCAACTGGCGCTCGAAAGCCTTTCCGATGCCGTTGCCATCTGCAGCCCGCATGGAGAAATCGAGCTGGCAAATGATGCGGCACAGAGACTGTTTGGTCTGAAGCGGGAAGGCACTGTTGATGCATCGGGAAACGAGAAAATCAAGGAAATCTTCTCGCGCGCATCCAGCGATTTACGCTCCAGTCGGTCCAAAGACCCGGACGCTGTTATTCAGGTCTTTCAGGATGGCGAAGAACGTTTTTATCTGCCGGAAGCCATTCCGATTCTTGATAAAGAAAACCGGCTGGCCGGCGTGACGCTCATTCTCAGAGATTTCACGTGTATGCGCCAGCTGGATGAATTGAAGCGCGGATTGATTTCAACGGTTTCGCATCAACTCAAAACGCCGCTCACTTCCATTCGGCTGGCAATGCATTTGCTGTTAAGCGAGAAACTTGGCCCTATATCGCCCAAGCAGACGGAAATCCTGGCTACGGCGCGGGAAGACAGCGACCGGCTTTACCGGATCATTGAAAATCTGCTTGATATCAGCCGGATGGAATCGGGGCAATCCCGGATGCAGCTTCAACCCGTGGCTGCCGAACAACTGGTGATGCAGCCTGTCGATGCGATGCGAACCGCTTTTATGGATCGCGGGGTCGCTCTTGTGGTTGACGTGCCGCTGGGCACTCCCGCCGTTATGGCTGACGAGCTGCGTCTTCGATATGTATTTGAGAATCTGCTCAGCAATGCGCTTAAATACACCCCTGCAGGCGGTAAAGTGAGCGTATCCGCCCAATCCGAGGAAAACGTGGTCCGCTTTATTGTGGAGGATACGGGTTCGGGTATTCCGAAAGAATACCTGCCGCATATCTTTGAAAAATTCTTCACGGTGCCGCAACAGGAACATCGCAGCGACACCGGATTGGGCCTTGCCATTGCCAGGGAAATTGTCGAAGCCCACTGCGGGCAGATTGATGTTGCGAGCCAGGCGGGAAAAGGCGCCCGGTTTTCGTTTACGTTGCAGGCTGTCATTTAACCCGTAAAAGGAGATTCAAGATGGATGCTGTCTATGTCGTTATCACTGTGCTGTTCTTTGTGCTGTGCGCCGTTTATGTTATTTTCCTGTCCGAGGAGAAACCGTGATGGAAGATATTCTCGTGGGTATCGTGGCTGTTTGTCTGATTGTCTATCTCTTTGCGGCGCTATTGCGGCCCGATAAATTCTGAAAAAGGAGTTTTTTATGAACCTGATAGGCTGGCTTCAACTATCCGTCTTCATTATAGCGCTGGCGGCTTTGACAAAACCACTGGGCCTTTACCTGGTGCGCGTGTTCGATCCGGGCGCCGGGACATTCCTTGATCCTGTTTTCAAACCCGTTGAACGGCTGCTTTACCGTTTTCTTGGCATCGATCCCACGGATGAACAGGACTGGAAAAGCTATGCAGCTTCCCTTCTGATCTTTAGTGTAGTCGGAATGCTGTTCACATACGGCATTTTGAGGCTTCAGCAATTGCTGCCGCTCAATCCCCAGGGATTCGGGTCCGTATCGCCGGATCTGGCGTTCAATACGAGTGCCAGTTTCACAACGAACACAAACTGGCAGAACTATGGCGGCGAGAGCACGTTGTCTTATTTCTCCCAGATGGTTGCACTCACCTTTCATAACTTTGTATCGGCCGCCGTGGGATGCGCGGTAGCCGCGGCGCTTGTACGCGGTATTTCCCGCGACAAGATGGCCAGCATCGGCAACTTCTGGGTGGATCTGTTTCGTCAGTGCCTCTACCTGTATCTTCCCATTTGTCTGTTGCTTGCGGTGTTTCTGGTTTCGCAGGGAATGATCCAGAATTTTTCGTCTTATGCAGCGGTAAAAACACTCGATACCGGCTCAGCTCAATCCATTGCACAGGGTCCGGTCGCTTCCCAGGTCGCGATAAAAATGCTGGGAATCAACGGCGGCGGCTTCATGAATGCCAACGCTTCTCATCCTTATGAAAATCCGACGCCGCTTTCAAACTTTCTGCAAATGCTGGCGATTTTTGCGATTCCGAGCAGCCTCACCTATTATCTGGGGCGAATGGTGAAAAACCAGAAGCATGGCTGGTCTGTCTGGTCCGCCATGTTCATGCTTTTTCTTGCAGGAGCGCTGGTGTGCTGGTGGGCCGAATCGCAGGGCAATCCCCGTCTTACGGCACTTGGCGTTGATGCAGCTTATGGCAGCATGGAAGGAAAGGAAGTCCGGTTCGGAATCTTCAATTCGACGTTGTTTGCAGCCATTACAACCGATGCATCCTGCGGCGCGGTCAACGCGATGCACGATTCCTTCACGCCATTGGGGGGACTGGTTCCGCTTTTCAACATGCAGTTGGGAGAGGTGGTGTTCGGAGGGGTTGGCTCAGGGCTTTACGGAATATTGATCTTTGTGGTGCTGGCGATTTTTCTGGCAGGGCTGATGATCGGTCGTACGCCGGAATATCTGGGAAAGAAAATCGAAGCGTTTGATGTCAAGGTCGCGGCCCTTGCTATTTTGATCCCTGCTGCACTCCTGCTCGGATTTACCGCCTGGGCCACAGTCAGTCCGTGGGGCATTGCGGGCTTAAACAACAGCGGTCCGCACGGTTTCAGCGAAATCCTTTACGCATTCACTTCAGCGATCAATAACAACGGCAGTGCATTTGCCGGTCTTTCAGCCAACACTCCCTGGTACAACACGACACTGGGGCTGGCCATGCTCGGCGGGCGATTTTTTGTCATCATTCCTGTGCTGGCGCTTGCCGGCAACCTGGCGCGTAAAAAGATCGTTCCCCAGAGCGCAGGCAGCTTTCCGGCTTTCGGCCCGACGTTTACGCTGCTGCTTGTCGGAACGATACTGCTTGTCGGGGCGCTGACGTTTCTGCCGGCGCTGAGTCTTGGCGCTGTCGTGGAACATTTCCTGATGATGAATTCCAACAACCTGTTTTAAGGAGCAAAGATGTCAACAAAGGCGCGTTCCGTTTTTGATAAATCCATTCTGGTTCCTGCGGTCGCGGATGCTTTTCGCAAGCTCAATCCGCGCGATATGGTGCGAAACCCCGTGATGTTTGTGACCCTTGCCGGCGCCGTGGTGACAACCGCGGAACTGGCGGCGGCGCCCTTTCGCGGTGAACCCGTGGGGTTTATCCTCCAGATCGCCATCTGGCTGTGGGTTACCGTGTTGTTCGCCAATTTTGCGGAAGCCATGGCCGAAGGACGGGGCAAGGCCCAGGCCGCAACACTGCGCAAGTCGCGCACGCAGACCCAGGCCAACCGCCGGCGTCGCGACGGACTTCTGGAATCCGTTTCCGCAGAGTCTCTTCGAAAGAACGATATCATGGTCATAAAAGCCGGAGAGGTGATTCCGACCGACGGCGAAGTGATTGAAGGCGCGGCAACGGTTGACGAATCCGCCATCACGGGCGAGTCCGCGCCGGTGATCCGCGAGTCGGGTGGCGACCGGAGCGCTGTAACCGGAGGCACCCGGGTCCTTTCCGATGAAATCGTCGTGCGTGTTACCGCCGATCCCGGCGAGAGCTTCATGGATCACATGATCGCTCTTGTCGAAGGCGCAAACCGCCAGAAAACGCCCAACGAGATTGCATTGACCATCCTGCTTGCCGCTCTGACGATTATCTTTCTCATCGTAATAATGACCCTGAGGCCTTTTGGCGCATATTCCCATGTGATATTCTCCATCCCGGTTCTGGTTGCGCTGCTCGTTTGCCTCATTCCCACCACGATCGGCGGGCTTCTCAGTGCGATCGGCATTGCGGGAATTGACCGGCTGGTTCAGAAAAACGTGCTGGCCATGAGCGGTCGCGCCGTGGAGGCAGCCGGTGACGTGGATGTGCTGCTGCTCGATAAAACCGGCACGATCACCATGGGCAATCGCCAGGCCACCGAATTTTTCCCCGCGCGTGGGGTGAAGGCGGAAGAACTTGCGGTTGTTGCACAGTTGGCCTCATTTGCCGATGAAACCCCGGAAGGAAAGAGTATTGTTGTTCTGGCAAAGGAGTTCGGGCTTCGGGGACGGGAGCTCCACGACCTGAGCCATGCCCAGTTTGTCGCATTTACAGCCAAGACACGGATGAGCGGTGTAGATGTGGCGGGTCAGCAATACCGCAAAGGCGCGGCCGACGCAGTTCGCGGATTCATTGGCGCCGACCTGCCTGCTGAAGTCGAGGCCGATGTCGACCGGATCGCCAATATGGGCGGGACCCCCCTTGTTGTGGCTAGTTCTCAAAAAGTCTTTGGCGTCGTTTATCTCAAGGATATCGTCAAGGGAGGGCTTCCGGATCGTTTCAAGCGGTTTCGGGCCATGGGGATCCGCACGATCATGATTACCGGGGATAATCCCTTGACCGCGGCGACCATTGCCAAAGAGGCCGGTCTGGATGACTTTCTGGCCGAGGCGCGGCCCGAAGATAAACTATCCCTCATTCGCCGTGAACAGGCCGCGGGGCATCTGGTTGCCATGACAGGCGATGGAACCAACGATGCGCCAGCCCTTGCCCAGGCAGATGTCGGCGTTGCCATGAACAGCGGTACCCAGGCAGCCAAGGAAGCGGGAAACATGGTGGACCTGGACTCGAATCCAACAAAGCTCATTGAAATCGTCGAAATCGGCAAGCAGTTGCTCATGACCCGCGGAGCGCTGACGACGTTCAGTGTTGCCAACGATGTGGCCAAGTACTTTGCCATTATCCCGGCCATGCTCGTTGCCACGTTCCCGCAAATCGCCGCGCTGAACGTGATGAAGCTGCATTCTTCCCAGAGCGCCATTTTAAGCGCCATTATCTTCAATGCGCTCATCATCGTGGCGCTGATCCCGATTGCTCTGCGGGGAGTTACCTTCCGTCCCCGGGGTGCAGTGGCGATTCTGCGGCGAAATCTTCTGATTTATGGACTTGGCGGCATCATCGCACCGTTCATTGGAATCAAATTGATTGATATCGCCATAACATGGCTTCATTTGGCCTAAAGGAAATGCTCATGAAAACTAAGACTTTTATAAGGGAAGTGAAGCTGGCCATGATGACCACGCTGACTCTTGCCGTTTTATTGTGCGGCGTTTATCCGGCGCTTGTCTGGGGGATTGCACAGATCGGTTTTTCTTCCCGGGCAAATGGATCGCTGGTCCTTCGGGACGGCCATGTTCTTGGCAGTCTTCTGATTGCCCAGGGATTTACCGGAGCACAGTACTTCCATCCGCGTCCTTCTGCCGCGGGTGATGGGTACGATGCGGCAAATTCAGGCGCCAGTAATTTGGGGCCGCTTTCTCAGAAGCTTGTGGATCAGGTAATAGAACGTGTTGCCGCATATCGCGCCGAGAACAGCATTGCCCTTACCGTTAAAATCCCGGCTGATGCCGTAACCACATCCGCCAGCGGCCTGGATCCCCACATCAGTGTCAGAAATGCTGAACTCCAGTCCGCTCGTGTTGCCCAGACCAGAGGAATATCCGAAGCCGCGGTTCGAAGCCTGATCCGCAGCCATACCGATGGACCCGATCTTGGCTTTCTTGGCGATCCCGGCGTAAACGTCCTTGAACTTAATCTTGCACTGGATGCAATCAAGGAGTAATCAATTCCCATGGCATCCGACGACAAGGCGCTCAGTTTTCTCAGATTGATCCGCCGCTCTCAACGCGGCAAGCTGAAGATTTACCTGGGGTATGGACCGGGCGTTGGGAAAACATGGCAGATGCTTCTTGAAGGTCACCGGATCAAGCAGGAGGGGATTGATGTGGTTGTGGGTCTGGTGGAAACCCACGGCCGCGTAGAAACCGCCGAGCTCGTCGAAGGCCTTGAAGTCGTTTCGCGTCGGCGGATTCAGTATCACGGCATCACGATTGACGAGATGGATCTGGATGCGGTTCTGGAGCGCCGGCCCAAAGTGACGATAGTGGATGAACTGGCGCATACCAATGCTCCCGGGGGGAAAAACCTCAAGCGCTATCAGGATGTTCAGATTCTTCTGGATGCGGGCATTCATGTGATCAGCACGCTCAATATCCAGCATCTGGAAAGCCTCTATGACACGGTGGAAAACCTCGTGGGCGTAAAAGTGCACGAACGGCTGCCGGATTCCGTGCTTTTTGATGCGGATGAAATTGTGAATGTGGACTTGGCGCCCGAGGATCTGCAGCAGCGCCTGCGCGAAGGCAAGGTTTATCCGAAAGAGCGGGTGTCCACAGCCCTTGAGCATTTCTTTCAACGTACCAAGCTGGATGAGCTTCGGGAATTGACGCTTCGGGAACTGGCTTCACAGATCGATATCAAGCGCCGCAGTGTGCCCAAAGAGGAACAGCACGCCGCGCCCGATCAGGTGATGGTGTGTCTGAGTTCGCGGGGACCCAACAGCGCCATGCTGCTTCGCTTTGGATCCCGGCTTGCCGGACGCCTGAACCGTGACTGGTATGCCGTCTATATCCAGACTCCGAGTGAAGCGCCTACGGTTATTGACGCGACAACGCAGCGCTATCTGCTGGATACCCTTACACTGGCCAATGCGCTGGGTGCAATGGTCTTTACCTACAAAGGCGAAGACATTGCGGATACGATTCTGCATTTTGCCAGGGAATACCGGGTGGGGCATATTGTCATCGGCCGCCCCAGTCCACTGCCTTTCTGGAAGAACTGGCTGGGCAGAAAGACGCTTGTCGAGCGGCTGATTCTAAAAGCAAAGGGATTGACCATCGTGGTTGTCGATCCGCGAACAGAAGACAAGGAGGAAGTATGACGATAAAAACAAAACTTTCATTGGGTTTGGGGTTCCTGTTCTTGATTATTTTCACGCTTGCCGCGTTTTGTTCCAATCATGTCGGGAAACTGGCCAAGGAAACCGACAATATTCTGAAAGACAATTACAACTCCCTGGTTTATTCCAGGAACATGATTTCCGCCCTTGAGGATATGAAAAATTCGATCAGCAGCACCCTGTTCAATTCGGGTGATACGGGGATGAAATCGGATTACTATAAAAATTTGTTCGAATCCGGGAGAGCCGTGTTTGAAGTGAATTTAAAATCGGAAAACAACAACATTACGGAGATTCATGAAACAGAAACTGTCGATAGACTCAATCATGACTATGAGATGTATTTAAAACTTTGTCTGCAGATGAAAAATGGGGCGGGCGGCAGTTCCGCATATTTCAGTGATTTTCTGCCTGCCTGCGACAAACTGTCGCAATCCATCAACGTCATTTATGACATAAACATGCAGGCGGTCGTTCGAAAAAGCCAGTTGGTGAAGCAGGACTCCGCCGGATTTTTTACCTCCATGGCTGTGGCAGCAACACTCTGCGTCCTGTTGGCCCTGGGATATTTCTGGTATTTCCCACTTTATATTTCCACCTCCTTTGGTTATCTGGCGGAGCGAATCCGTAATTTGCTGAAAAACGTGGGTATTGCATTTGACACAAATACCCGGGACGAGGCTTTTGTCATTCTGCAGGCCATAAACCTGCTCGAAAATAAACTGGGGGTAAAAACTGAGGACAGGGAAAGTCTCTGACCATCTTCATTTTTTAGGTCCGAGAACCCATCTGGCGGCACTGTGATGATGCAGGTTGTTTTACAGGGAAATCAGTGGTGCGTCGTAAGAGCGAACAAAATCCGGAAAGCTCTGCAGCAGCAAGCGGGTCTTGGGTCCGGGCTTTCCGCTTCCGATAACGGTTTCGTCTACCTGGACAACCGGGACAATGCCTTTGTTGGTGCCGCAGATGAAAACCTCATCCGCCTCAAGCAGTTCCGAAAGAAACACATCCCGAATCTTAACTGAAAAATGAGATTGCGCCAGATCCAGAATGACCTGGCGGGTGATTCCGGGAAGAATTCCCCTTCCCGGGGTGATCAGTCTGCCGGCGGTTACGGCAAAAATATTGGAAGTGGTGCCTTCAAGCACCAATCCCTGGGGAATCGTATAAATGGCTTCCTGGGCGCCTTTCTGACGGGCGGTTTCAAGGGCCAGGGACGCCTGAACATAGTTGATGCTTTTGGCGCCGGCCAGAGCTCTTTCGGCCGTGACGGTGATGATGTGAATGCCATCGCGATACCACTCCGCCGGCATTTCGGGAAGCGGAGAGACCATGATGATCAGCCGGGGATTTCCCTGGGGATTCATGAAATCCGGGCTGGATCCGCCGGTAACGATCACCCGGACATTGGATTCCTTGTGAGAGTTGCGGTTGAGTGTTTCCATGACGAGCTGAGCCAGGGTATCCACCGTCCAGGGGAACGGGAGCCCGATTTTCCGGGTGGAGGCTTCAAGCCGCTCCAGGTGCGCCCGAAGGCAAAACGGTTTACCTGCATAGGTCCGCATAAAATCAAATACACCCAGGCCCCGGAGAACGGCCAGATCGGTTACGGGAATCACCGCTTCATCAGCCGGAACAAACTTGCCGTCAACGTAATAAATATTCACGATGGATGCTCCGGTTTTTTCAGCTTTTTTTGCTTTTTAGAGGCAGCATGGCTTTGATTTTTTCAAACAGAGATTTTTGCAGGGTGACTTTAAGAAAAAGATCTCCGGAAGGCATACCGTTTTTTCCTTCTTCTCCCATCCCGGATAGTCTGATTTTCTGTCCTTCGCGTGTTCCCGGAGGAATTTTCACCACAAGCTTTTTGTTATAAGCCCGAAGATGGTAGGCGTATGGGCCGCCATTTTCCGCCAGCGACGGATCAATGCGGATGACGTCGTGATAATCGGCGCCTTTTTGAGGCCGGCTGGTGGTAGCTTTCTGAAGCAGTTGTTGCGAGAAGTTTCCCAGTTTTTCTTTGATGGATTGTTTGTTTAGAAAAGGCATTTGACTGACTCCGCTGAAAAAAAAGCCCTGGATTTTCAGCCCGGGCCGTTTGAGTTCAAAAGTATTATAATTCTGGCCGTAGTATTCCTTGAAAATGGCGTCAAATCCGCGGATCCCGAATCCCCTGGCCATTTCTTCAAATATCTGCGAGATGTCTGAGCCCCTGAAAATATCCTGATCCGAATAGGATTTGCGGAATTGTCCATAAGCGGCATCGCCATACTGCTGCTTCAGCAAGTCGTATTCCTTCCGTTTCCGGGGGTTGGACAAAACGGCATAGGCTTCGTTGACGGCCTTCATCTGTTCCGCGCCGGCCGGATCTTTACAGCGGTCCGGATGGTATAAAAAAGCCTTTTCCCGGTAAGCGGCCTTTATTTTCTGCGAGGGGGCGTCTTTGGAAACCCCAAGGACCTGATAATAGTCTTTCATGGGCGTCATTTTTATGGGTTGATGGTGAAGCCGGGCCCGTTTCCGCAGGGCCATGGATACAGACATCATACTCCATGTGTTTCGATTTGTCTATAAAAGGGAGCAAGCCACGAACGCAATCTTTTTTGAACCGAATGCTTAACGAATAAAGCCTTGCATCATCTTTTCGCATTACCTCGTAAAAAAGCATGTTGCGCTTTCTGCCCTTGGGGTATTCGGAGAAATGCTAATTTTTAGTTGCACCAAATACCACACCTGCTATAACTAACAACAATCTCTCCAAGGCTCAGTTTGACGCGTTTTGTTCAATAATGATCAGGCAAGGGAAGATTCTTTCGGGAACTAATGAATAATATCTTACCTCATTATGTGGGTCATCGTGGGCGTCTTCGTAAACGCTTTCTGAAGTCCGGAATCGAAGGAATGGCCGATTACGAAGTCGTTGAGTTGCTCCTGACATTGGCAATTCCTCGCAAGGATGTCAAAGAGCCGGCCAAACGATTGATCCAGAAGTTTGGAAACCTGAAAGGTATCCTGGATGCGCCCATAGAGGAATTGCGCATGATCGAGAAGATTGGTGAGGTAACCCCGGTTGCACTGAAGATTATCCGCTCTGCTGCCACCCTTTATTTGCAGCAGAGTGTCGAGGGCCGGGAAGTACTGTCCAATCCGCACCAACTGGCTGCTTTCTGGCGAATGCGGATTGGAGCTTTGACCAATGAAGCCTTTCAAGTCGGTTATCTGGATTCGGGATACCGGCTGCTGCGCGATGGCATAGAGACTTTAGAAGAGGGCACCATCGATCGCGCCAACGTGTATCCGCGCCGAATGGTTGAAACAGCTCTGCGGCGAGGAGCGGCAGCTCTGGTGCTGGCACACAATCATCCCAACGGCAATGTACAACCCAGCGAGCAGGATAAGCTGCTGACACGTGCACTGGTTCTTGCGGCCGAAGCCGTGCAGTTGAAAATTGTGGATCATCTGATCGTCTCCACTGCTGATGTATTCAGCTTTCGGGAGGCAGGGCTGCTATGACCATTGCACCGGAGATACTGAAGCACTATCCGGAGCTGAACCCGGCCCAGCGCGAAGTTATCCGGCACCACGATGGACCGCTGGTGGTTATCGCCGGCCCCGGTTCAGGGAAAACATACAGTATCGTTTTACGCGCCTTAAATCTACTTCTTCTCAACAAAGCCGAACCCCACCAAATGGTGCTCTGTACGTTTACTGAAAAGGCCGCCTTTGAAATGCGGGACCGCATTTCCACCACGGCAAGGAAAGTCGGCTTCGGAAGCGACCTTTCAGAACTGCATGTATCGACAATCCATGGCCTCTGCAACCAATTCATCTCTCAGCACCGGCATCACACGCAACTCGGAAACAATTACGAAACCCTCGACGAACTGACACAGTTGCTCTTTATCTTCGAACACTTTGACGAAATTATCGGTGCACCGGAAAACGACCGTTTTTTGGGCCGGTGGAAAACCAAGTGGACCGCCATCGAGGGAGCCCGCAATTACTTTGACAAAATCACCGAGGAGTTGGTGGGGGTCGATCAATTGGCCGCATCCGCCGCCCCCTTTCTGAGATTGATCGCCGACGCATACCGTACTTACCAAGCAACGCTTTACGCGAACAACCGAGTCGATTTTGCCCACTTGCAGCGAATCACCCTCGACCTGCTTCAAGACGAGGTTCAGAGAAAAGCGCTGACGAGCGATATCCGTTATGTGCTTGTGGATGAATACCAGGGTACCAATACGGTGCAGGAGCAGCTTTTGCTCAAGCTCACCACTCACTCCAGAAACTTATGCGTCGTCGGTGACGAGGATCAGAGCTTATATCGGTTCCGTGGCGCCACAGTGCGCAACATCCTTGAGTTCCCGCAACGATTTCCAAATTGCCCGGTTATCTGAATTTGATAGTAAGAATTCATAAGAATCTGCTTGAGCAAAGGTAACATTTTCTCCAGAGAGAAGAAAGGAGAAAGTGCTATGAGCGGGAAACAGTTTGACCAGCAGCAGAAGGCTGCAATCGTTGAGAATGCCAAAGAGATTGGTTTTAAAGAAGCATCCCGGATAGCCGGGGTGGCAACCGAAAAACACTGCCCTATTTTTTCGGCATTCTGAGAAATGTACAACAGCAAATCGATGATGCACGCTATCAGGACTATTGCGATAAACGATATAACCAGCAGGCCATGCTTGAAACTGAACGCTATATTGAAAAGAAACAGCAAAAGCCAGAACCACCGACAGTTATCGGCATCGTTAAAATGGCTGCAACCGCTGTCACAGCAAAACTCAGTTCGATTAAAAAAATGACGATTGGAAGAGTTCAGGAACGGCTGCAGGAAATGTTGAGGGGAAGAAAGTATATCGGCCCGTTAAAGAAACAAATCATTGATGCTATCGGTTCACTGAAAAATTTGGATTTAAATCAGCAGCAACAGGTCTGGAATGTGATTGAATCCCTTCTGGATCCAAAATCAACAATAGAAAGTGTTACCTTGATTTCTTGATTTTTTTTGAATTTTTATTGACCCATTACTCTCCTGGTGCCGGCGAGTTTCCGAAGTAACCGGTGACCATTGGCGTTACATCCGTATTAACCAGAAAGACGTAGACTTGTCCAAAGCCTTTTCACTCGCAGCTTTAATGATCAGGATCCAAAAAAAGGGTGCTGTCGATTTTGGACCATTAGGGTTGATATGACAAAGGCTTCGAACTTATATTCACTATCTCCAACCGGGTCACCGCGAGTTTCGATCTTTCAGGCAGAGAATTTATTGAGGCGATGATGATGACGAAGTCAACCTTTCATTTGGCCGGTAACAAATCTTTCATTTGGCCGAATAATTGGCTTTTAAATGGACGCAATGGCTGAGCCGATACTATACCCGCGGTTTGCGCGCAGTCGCCTGGAGGAAGCGTTGGGCGACACCCCGGTGGTGTTGGTTCACGGGCCGCGCCAGTGCGGCAAGACTACCCTGGCCCGCATAGTCGGGGATGTGGCAGGCGTCGAAATAAAGGCAGCCGCTACAGTAATGGAAAAGGATTTCCGGGGATTGAAAAAACTTCGGGAAACGACCGGTGAACGATTTGCCGCTGGCGTCGTGATGTATGATGGGGAGCATGTCGCAGGTTTTGGCGATAATTTGTATGCAGTCCCGATACGTGCGTTGTGGGAGATGAATTAACCCTTAAATAAATGTGGTTTAAAGAGGATCCAAACTTTCTTTGATAACTCGTTGAATATCTAATTCTTACGACTCAATGGCTGGATGGAGAATGTTTATGAAGAGAGATTTACACTGGGGGCAGGGCCGATCATTTATTTTGACTCAGAACCTTCTTTGTTTTATGAGTAATTCAGGTTATTCGTCTGAAGTCTGAAGTTCAGGCGATTGAATGTATTTTATTTGAAGTCAGCCGGAAAGCTAAGACCAGGGCCGTTTGCGAATGAATATTCATGAATGAAATTTATCAAAGGCAGTTTAATGATCATAGAATTGGGTGAGAAAAAACCCCGTATCGGCAGCAATGTTTTTATCGCGCCCACCGCGGTGATTGTCGGGGATGTTGAAATCCGGGATGGGGCCGGCATCTGGTATGGTGCCGTGCTCCGGGGGGATATGGCCCCGATTTTTGTTGGAGAAAACTCCAATATTCAGGACAACTGCACGGTGCATACGGATTACGGCAAGCCCGCGCATATCGGAAAGCACGTTACCATCGGCCACAATGTCGTGGTGCATGGCTGTTATATAGAGGATTACTGCCTGATCGGTATGGGGTCTCTGCTGCTGAATGATTGCCGGGTTCTGACAGGATCCATGGTTGCCGCCGGCGCCCTTTTGAAAGAAGGCCAGATTGTCGGGCCGTTTCACCTGGTTGCCGGCGCTCCGGCGACATTCAGAAAGGAATTCCCCCATGAAATCATTCCCCGCATCGCCAACCCCATCCAGAATTATCTGGATGCGGCGCACGAACACATGACCTTCAGCCGGGTTCGAAAAGGAGGTTAGCATGAATCACGTCATCATCGGAAACGGCATTGCCGGTGTCAGCGCCGCCGAGTCCATCCGTCAACTGGATGGTTCCGGCAGTATTGTCATGATCAGCGATGAGCCGGTCGATCCGTATTGTCGCCCCATGATCAGCCTTGTTCTTGAAGGGGTGATTCCCCCCTCGAAACTTCCCATCCGGGATTCCGGCTTTTACGAGGAATTCAACATCACCCCGGTTCTGGGGAGCCGGGTCGCCAGAATGGATGTGGATGCAAAAACCCTGTTTCTTTCTGATGCAAAAACCCTGCCTTTTGATACACTTCTTATTGCTTCCGGCGCCGATCCCCGGCCCATCAAAGCACCCGCTGCCCATTTAGCCAATATCTTTTTCATGAGAAATCAGCATCAGGTGCTGAAAATGCTGGAAGTGCTCCCCCAGACGCGTCATGCCCTGGTCCTGGGTGGCGGCCTGGTCGGATTCAAGGCTGCCTGCGGACTGCTTCACCGGGGAATTGACGTGACCCTGCTCATTCGTTCCGGCTACCCTCTCTCCCTTCAGGTGGATGAAATTGCCGGCGCCATGATTCTGGCCGAACTGACCCGCCGGGGACTGAATGTTCGGGTGGGCGTGGAGGTTACGGCTTTCAAGGGGATCGATTCGGTGACCGGCGCTATTCTCTCTGACGGATCCGAGGTTTCCTGCGAGTTGGTCATTGTCGGCAAAGGGGTGCTGCCTTCCATCTCATTTGTTCCCAGGGATCGGATACAAGTGGATCTGGGTATCGTGGTGGATGATCACCTGGAAACCTCATGCTCCGGCATTTTCGCCGCAGGCGATGTGGCGGAATCCATGGATATCGCCAGAAAAACCCGCTGGGTGAATGCGATCTGGCCGGAAGCCGTTGCCCAGGGGCGAATCGCCGGAATGAACATGGCCGGACGTGCTGTTGTCTACAAAGGAAGTTTGAGCCGGAATGTCATCCGCATCTTTGGCCTGGATATTCTGGCTGCCGGATGGGTGAATGCACCGGATGATCCGCGGTTTGCGGTACTCAGCGAACACAACCGGCGCCTGAATACCTACCGCCGGCTGGTCTTTGAAGGGGACCGGCTTATCGGCGCCATCCTTGTCAACCGGATTGAAACCGGCGGGATTCTGACGGCCATGATCCAGAACGAAATTCCGGTCCGGGGCTCAAGAAGAAAATTACTGGAACCCCATCTTTCACTCAAATCGTTGATGTTCTGAAAGGAGGCAATTATGAACCAGGTTATCGTTCATCCGGAACGGTGCGTGGGATGCATGCAGTGCATGGCGGCCTGCGCCACGGCCCATTCCCGAACCCGTCAGCTTTTTTCGGCAATCCGGGAAACCCCTCTGCCAAAATCCCGGATTCATGTGGGCGTGGGGCTTTATGATGAAGGGTTTCCCAACCGCTGCCGACATTGCAATCCGGCGCCCTGCATGCTGGCATGCCTGCCCGGTGCGATCTACCGGGATTGGCGAACAGAAACGGTTCTCATCGATCCGGATCACTGCATCAACTGCGCATCCTGCGCCATGGCCTGCCCGTTCGGCGTGATACGTTACCATGAAGATACGTCAGCGCCGCCGAAAAAGGCCGTTGCCATCAAATGCGACAACTGCCTGGAGCGGCAGCAGCAGGGACAGGCGCCGGCCTGTGTGGAAGTCTGCAAATCCGGCGCCCTGACCTTTGAAGACCCTTCAAAGGCGTTGAAGCGGAAAACCGACCAGGTCAGTCAAAGCATTTCAGCGGGATTCGACATCCCCCAGGGCTCGCCGGGCCTTACCCTTCTGAACACCATCAAACGCGCACAGATTGCCGTCGGAAAGGCGGCCTAAGGAGGTCATTATGTCCAGCACCTTTCATCTACAGACCATTACCGAAGATGGGCAGTTGCTTCTCAAGAAAGCACAGGCGGACCAGATCGAGACCGTTTGGGACCGTCATCAGGCTCAGCTCCCCCAGTGCGGATACTGTGATCTTGGGCTGAGCTGCCGGAACTGCGTCATGGGTCCCTGCCGGGTGGATCCTTTTGGCGAAGGCCCGCAACAGGGGGTTTGCGGGGCCGATGCCGACATTATCGTGGCCCGGAATCTCTGCCGCATGATTGCCGCCGGCGCCGCCTCCCATTCGGATCATGGGCGGGATCTGGTCGAGGTTCTGGCCCAGGTCGCCAAAGGCCAGGCTCCGGGGTACGCCATCCGGGATCCGGAAAAACTGAAAAGCGTTGCAGCGGAATATGGCGTCGAAACGCTGGGCAAAGATATTCTTGTCATCGCCGGCGAGCTGGCCTATGCCATGCAGGAGGACTATGGCACCCGAATCACCGAGCTTGCTCTGCTGAAACGGGCTCCTGCAAAACGACGTGAAATCTGGAAAAAAGTGGGCATCACCCCCCGGGGAATCGACCGGGAAACATCGGAGATGATGCACCGCACCCACATGGGTGTGGATAACGGATGGCAGAGCCTGCTGCTTCAGGGGCTCCGCAATGCCCTATCCGATGGGTGGGGCGGCTCCATGATTGCCACGGATGTCTCCGACATCCTCTTTGGAACGCCTTCCCCAAAGCCCACCAGCGTCAATGTCGGGGTGCTTAAAAAAGACCAGGTCAACATCGTGGTGCACGGCCATAATCCCGTGGTTTCCGAGATGATCCTGATGGCCGCCCGGTCTTCGGAACTGATTCAACTGGCTCAAAGCAAAGGCGCCGCAGGCATCAATCTCGCCGGGGTCTGCTGCACCGGAAACGAGCTTCTGATGCGGCACGGCATTCCCATGGCCGGCAATCACCTCATGACCGAACTGGTTCTTTCCACCGGCGCTGTGGAAATGATGCTTGTGGATTACCAGTGCATCATGCCGTCTCTGGGGCAGGTGGCTTCCTGTTATCACACCCGCATGATCAGCACCAGCGACAAGGCCCGTTTCCCCGGAATGGAACACCGGGAATTTCATCCCGAAAATGCCGAAGAACTGGCCAAAACCCTGGTGCGCGAGGCCATTGAAAATTTTGACAAACGGCGCAAGGTCTATCTACCGGTTGAACCGGTGCAATCCATTGGCGGGTTCTCGGTTGAAGCCATTGTCGGGGCACTTGGCGGATCCGCCGCGCCGCTGATAGATGCCATCAAAGCCGGAAAAATCCGCGGCGCAGCCGGGATCGTGGGGTGCAACAACCCCAAGATTCTGCATGATTACGGGCATGTGACGCTGGCCAGGCGCCTGATTGAAAACGACATACTGGTCGTGGATACCGGGTGCGCGGCCATCGCCACCGCCAAGGCCGGGTTCAAGATGCCGGATGCCATTCAATTTGCCGGTCCGGGTCTGAAGGAAATCTGTGGCGCCCTGGGAATCCCGCCGGTTCTGCATCTCGGAAGCTGTGTGGACAACGTGCGCATCCTGATGCTGGCCAGCGCGCTGGCCAATGCCCTGAATGCGGACATCAGCGATCTTCCCATTGCCGGTGCTGCGCCCGAATGGTATTCCGAAAAAGCCGTGTCCATCGGCGCGTATTTCGTGGCTTCCGGAGTTTATACGGTTCTGGGTCCCATGCCGCCCATTGCCGGAAGTCTGAATGTGGTCAAACTGCTTACGGAAGGGTTAAGGGATGTTGTCGGTGCGGTGTTTGCCGTGGAGCCCGATCCGGAAAAGTCGGCGATTCTCATCCGCCGCCATATCGAAGAACGAAGAAAAGCCCTGGGGCTGGGATTCCATACGTTGTAGATAAGAGACGGACAGCTGAAAATCCGGATCCCCATCCGGGATGTAATTTCGGCATTGATGTTGCCGGATGATTGTTGATCAAAAAACAGGGCAGGTTCCTCTCAGTCAAGAGAAGCCTGCCCTGTTTTAAAACAGAACCTCCGAAAATCAGCGGATCAAACGCTTAAGTGGTTTTCGGATGGCATTTCACGCAAGTTGTCGGGGCATTCTGGTTATTATTCTTTTTGTTCATTTCCTTGTGACATCCCTGGCAATTCTTGTGCATGGCTTCGGCATGAAATTCCAGTACTTCTTTGTCCGTCAGTTTGGGAGCGTCTTTTCCCTTTGGCTTCTCGCCCGGTTTCTTGTGGCATTCGGCGCAGCCCTGAACATTGTCGCCGTCTTTCAGACTGGCCAGCGGTTTCCCGTCCTTGTCATGATGGCAATCCCCGCAGGTGCTCTTGTATTCGGCCACATGTTTCTTGTGCGAAAACTCGACAATGCCTTTTTCATGTTTGGGATAAAGCTTGTTTTCCATTTTGATGACATCCGGAGCCTTGGTTCCCGCGTAGAGGGCGGCTGAGGCAAATACAACCGCAATCCCTACAACCATTACAACCCACAATGTTTTTTTCATACGACTTGTTCCTCCTTTTTCTTGTTGACAATTTGTTATCCCAGCAAATGTTCTTCCGCCGCAATTCATTGCCGTGCGGCCAAGAACCCGTAACTGTCACTCAGGGAGTTTCTTCCGGAGTATCCACCGGAGTATCTACCGGAGTATCTACCGAGGTTTCTTCCGAAGAGTCTTCCCGAGGCTTTTTGCGGACAAAGATTCTGGCGCCGAGTATGCCGATCTCGTAGAGCGCCATCATGGGAATGGCCATGAGCACCTGTGAAACCACATCCGGCGGCGTTAAAATGGCTGCAATGATAAAGATCACAAGAATGGCATATTTTCTGTTTTTGGTTAAAAAGTCAATGGAAATAATGCCCAGTTTCACCAGAAAGACCAGGACCAGCGGGAGTTCGAAAATCAAGCCGAAAACCAGCAGAAACAGCGATGCAAAGCTTAAGAATTCCCGCATGGTCAGCAGGGGCCGGATGCTTTCCGTGGCAAAGCTGAGAAAAAACTGAAAACCGATGGGGAAAACCACATAATAGCCGAAAAGTCCGCCGCCGATAAAAAAGAATATGGACAGCACCATGATGGGGGCAAGATGCCGTCTTTCTTCCCGGTAAAGCCCGGGAGCGATGAACATCCAGAACTGGTATAAAATGACGGGAATGGCCAGGAGGGTGCCGGACAAAAACGCCACTTTCAGATAAACAAAAAACGCCTCCGGAAGGCTGGTAAAAATCAGTTTTTCACCCGGTTGCAGTATCGAAATCAGCGGGGCGGTCAGCAGATGAAACAGCCATTCCTTAACGCTGTATGCCAGAACAAATCCGATGCCGATGGCGATAAAACAGGTGATCAGGCGTTTTCGCAGCTCTTCCAGATGAGACGTGAAAGGGATTTTCTCTTCTTCGTCGCTCATGGGAGGGTCCTGTCAGCAGGAGGCATGGGGAGGCTCAGGGGTTTTTGGCGCTGCTTCTTCGGGAGAAGGTGAGGGGGAGGCCTCAGAAGAAGGACCGGGAGCGGTGCTGCCTGCCGCAGGCTGGGTGTCGTTCATGGCATCAAACGATTTTTTGACGGAATTCAGACTGTTGTGATCCACACCCAGGGATTCCTTGAAATCTCCGGTGGCCCGCTTGAATTCATTCAGCGCCTTGCCCAGGGACTTGGCCACATCCGGCAGATTTTTCGGCCCAAGAATGATGAGCGCAATGACCAGAATCAGGACCAATTCCTGCATGCCGATGCCAAACATAATTTCCTCCAGTAGAGGGCGTTTCCCCTCTTAGACAATCCGCGGCGGGTTATCAATCCTGCCGATACTTCCGTTTCCGGGGCCATGAAAAGTATTCGAAAACCCAAACACGAACCCCATTAAAAACATTCTTTGTAATTTATACTTTTTCTGTTCCCAAGTGTCAAGGCCAACAAAGAAAATGCTCATGAAGCGACGGGCGGTTCACCCTCATGAGAAATAATACGGGGGGTGCGGCGACCCGCCTGCGCTCCCCGTATTATTTCCATGGCAAAGGATGTTTTTGCGGAATCACGGGCATTTGGCCTTGAAAAATCTTTTTGATGCATCATCTTTTGCCAATGAAAACTCCAGCAATCGTCGTACGCGGCGCCAGACAGCACAACCTGAAAAACCTTGACCTGAACATTCCCCTGAACCGGATCACGGTGGTCACCGGCGTCAGCGGCTCCGGCAAATCCTCCCTGGCCTTCGACACCCTCTACGCCGAAGGCCAGCGGCGTTATGTGGAAACATTCTCGCCCTATGCCCGGCAGTTTATGGATCGGATGGACCGGCCGCAAGTGGATTCCATTCTCGGAATACCGCCGGCCATCGCCATCGACCGGAAGGACCCCGTCAGAACATCCCGCTCCACCGTGGGAACCATGACGGAGCTGACTGACTATGTCAAGCTCCTGTTCAGCCGTATGGGACATCTTCACTGCCGCGGATGCGGCAAACCGGTGCTGCCGGAGACCCCCCTTCATGTTTGGAGGACGTTTCAGGACATGGCTGAGGGAACGGAAATCCGTATCACTTTTCCGGCGACCCTTGAGCCGGGTCCGACACCGGATGTTTTGCTGCCCTGGATTCGCATGGGGTTTGACCGCTATGTGGATGGGGGACGGACCGGCCAGCTGTCGGAGCTGCCGTTGCAGTCAATCCCCCGGCCCCTTCATCTTCTGGTCGACAGGCTTCGCTTCCGGGCGGTGGATCAACCCCGGATCATGGATTCTTTGGAGCAGGCATTTCAATGGGGCTCCGGCCATATCGATCTGTGGGTGGGCCATCTGGATCGCCGGTCTTTCAGCCGGGGGCTGGAGTGCGCTTCCTGCAGGATTGCCTACTCCCCTGCCGTTCCCAATCTCTTTTCCTTTAACAGCCCGGTCGGGGCTTGCGATGCCTGCCGGGGGTTTGGCAGAACCATCGACATTGACTGGGATCTGGTGATTCCGGACCCGACAAGGTCTCTGGAACAGGGCGCCATCAAACCCTGGGGAACGGATTCGGACCGGAAGGTCGAGTTTGAAGAGCTGATGGCCTTCTGCAAAAAACAGGGAATATCCATCCGTGTTCCGTTTGAAGACCTGCCTGCGGACCGGAGAACGGCCATTCTTGAAGGTACGCCGGCATATTACGGGGTGCGCGGTTTTTTCAAATGGCTGGAAACCAAAACCTATAAACTGCCTGTGAGGGTATTCCTGTCGCGCTATCGCAGTTATGCGGTTTGCAGCACATGTAACGGAACCCGGTTTAAACCCGAGACCCTGCTTTACCGGCTGGCCGGTCGAACGGTCGCGGACGTCTATGCGCTGAATGTCATGGAGGCCGCATCGTTTTTTACAGCCCTTGACATGAACGCTACGGACAATGCCAGCCGGATGATCTATGATGAAGTCCTGTCCCGGCTGAAATTTCTTCAGGATGTGGGGCTGGGGTATCTGACCCTGGACCGTCAGTCCAGAACGCTTTCCGGAGGCGAAGTCCAGCGTGTGGCGCTGGCATCCAGCCTGGGCTCTTCCATGGTCAACGCCCTCTATGTTCTGGACGAGCCCAGTATCGGGCTCCACCCCAGGGATTGCAGCCGCCTGGTGGAAATCCTGAAGCGGCTTCGGGATCTTCCCAATACCATCGTTGTGGTGGAGCATGACCCTGAGATCATCCGTCAGGCCGACCGGATTCTGGATATGGGCCCCGAAGCCGGCGAAAACGGAGGGAAAATCATGTACGACGGTCCTGCGTCACAAATCGCGGGGACCCTTACCGGTGATTATCTGACGGGAAAACGACGCATTCCCATCCCCGAACGTAAAAAAATACGGAATGGCCATCAATGGATACGGATAGAAGGGGCGGCGGCAAATAATTTGAAAGATGCGAATGCTGCGATTCCGTTGGGGCTCATGACCTGTATCACCGGCGTGTCCGGATCAGGAAAATCCACCCTGGCCGAGGATATCCTTTACAAAGCCATCCAGCGGATCAAGGGCCGGTCTTCGGAGCGACCGGGAAGCTATCGGGCGATCCATGGGCTGGAGCACATATCCGAAGCGGTTCTGGTGGATCAGCATGCGGTGGGTCGAACCCCCAGAGCCAATGCCCTGACCTATACCGGCGCCATGGACCCCCTTCGGAAGCGCCTGGCCAATACGCCGCAGGCCCGAGAAAAAAAAATGTCCGCCGGATATTTTTCCTTCAATGTCCCCGGCGGGCGGTGTGAAGCCTGCAAGGGCGAAGGATTTGAAAAAATCGAAATGCAGTTTCTCTCGGACGTTTTTGTGACCTGTCCGACATGCGCCGGAAAACGCTATGCCCCGGAGGCCCTGAACATTCGCTACAATGGCCTGAATATCTCGGACATCTTCAACCTGACAACGGATGAAGCCCTGGCCGTTTTCGCGGATATTCCCCAGATCACGGTCCCCCTGGCTTTGCTTTCTGATGTGGGACTGGGGTACCTGAGGCTTGGCCAGCCCCTGAACACGCTCTCCGGCGGAGAGGCCCAGCGCCTGAAGCTTTCCCGATTTTTACAGGAATCCGGGAGCTGCAACCGGCTTTTCATCCTGGATGAACCCACGACAGGACTTCATTTTCAGGACATCGAACGGCTTCTTGAAGTGTTTCATCGCCTCACGGCAAAAGGCCATACGGTACTGGTGATCGAACATAACCTGGATGTGATCAAGACCGCCGACTGGGTGATTGATCTGGGACCGGAAGGCGGGGATGCCGGCGGAACCGTGGTGGTATCGGGAACGCCCGAAGCGGTTTCGGCGTGCAGCGTATCGCATACCGGCAGATACTTGCGGGAATGCCTCAGACCCGGCAGCCCCGGAGAAATGCCGGCGATTCCTGCCGCAGTTTCAGAACCGGCTGTTGCCTGGGACGGCGCCATTGTCGTCAGCGGCGCCAGGGAGCATAACCTGAAAAATGTCACCGCATCCATTCCCCGCAATCAACTGGTGGTGATGACCGGCGTATCCGGTTCGGGAAAGTCTTCCCTTGCCTTTGATGTCCTGTTTGCCGAAGGCCAGCGGCGGTATCTGGAGAGCCTGGCTCCTTATGTCCGCCAGTACATGACCATTCTGGAGCGTCCGGATGTGGACCGGATTACCGGGCTTTCACCGACCGTGGCCATCGAGCAGCGCATCAGCCATTCCAGCCGCAGATCCACGGTTGCGACCCTGACCGAGATCTATCATTTCCTGAGACTTTTATACAGCAAACTCGGAGATCGTCACTGCCCCGGATGCGGCAAAAGACTGGTGACCCAGACCCGGCAGGCCATTTTCGAGGAGATCCTGCGCCGGTACTCCGGCATGTCCGCATCCATCCTGACGCCAAAAGTGAGCGGCAGGAAAGGATTTCACAAGGATGTGCTTTCAAGGGCGCTGCGAAGCGGGATCAATCGTGCCAAAATCGACGGCGCATGGACGGACATCCGACCCGGGATGGCGCTTAGCCGCTATCATGAACACACGATCGAGCTGGAGACCGGCCGGTGGGCATCCGGCCGGTTGAATCCGGAGCTGCTGACCCCTTTGCTGAACACAGCGCTTACAGAGGGAAACGGCAGTTTTACGGTGGTTGAAGCCCCGGGTAATGAAACGGTTTTCAGCCTGAAGGGGGTCTGCCCGACCTGTGGAACCGGGCTGGAACCCCTGGACCCCCGGCTATTCTCTTTTAACAGTCCCCAGGGGGCGTGTGCGGCCTGCGGGGGACTGGGGCAGATTGAAGATTCCGACGACGGTCAGCGCAGCGTGTGCCCCCGGTGCCAGGGGAGCCGGCTGAAGCCCCTGGCCCTGTCTGTCACCATTGGCGGATTTTCGATATGGGATTTGATGCAGATAACGGCCGGGCAGCTTGAGGGAAGGATCAGAGGCTTTTCGTTCAGCGAGTCGGAAAAACCAGTTGCCGAACCGGTCTTATCCGAAATTCTGTCCCGCCTGGCCCTGTTAAACCAGTTGGGCCTCTCCTATCTCTCCCTGGGAAGAAGCGGAGATACCCTTTCCGGCGGGGAAGCCCAGCGGGTCAGACTTGCCGCCCAGCTTGGGACCAATCTTACCGGAATCCTTTATGTCCTGGACGAGCCGACCATCGGGCTTCACCCCCGGGACAGCGGCATCCTGATCCATGCTCTGAAAACCCTGCGGGATCGGGGAAATACGGTTCTGGTCGTGGAGCATGATGAAGAAACCATCCGCCAGGCAGATATCCTGATTGATCTGGGACCCGGCGCAGGCCGGGATGGGGGCCGAATCGTGGCCTCGGGAACCCAGGAGTTCATCCAAAACACCGAAGCCTCCGTTACCGGAAAATATCTGAAGCAACAGACCCGCACCCTGACCAGCCGTCTCAGGCGTTTTCAGGATCAGCCCCGGGTTGAGATTCAGGGCGCCTGCCTGAACAACCTCAACGCCATCAATATGGCATTCCCGCTCAATACCCTGATTGCGGTGACCGGGGTTTCGGGTTCCGGGAAATCCACGCTGGTGAAGGGAACGCTGTTTCCAGCCATTCGTTGCGGGCTGGAAGGCCGCCCGGTTCCGGAAAAGCTGTGCCAAAGCATCCATGGCTGGGAGAAGGTGAAAAGGATTCTGGAAGTCGATCACAGCCCCATCGGGAAAACACCCCGCTCGATTCCGGCAACTTATGTGGGATTCTATGCCGATATCCGCCAGCTTTTCGCCATGACCCCCGCGGCCAGAACCCGGGGATATTCTCCCGGAAGATTTTCATTCAATGTTGAGGAAGGGCGCTGCCCTGCCTGCAAGGGCCAGGGCCACAACAAAATTGAAATGAGTTTTCTTCCGGATGTCTATATTCCCTGCGACGTCTGCCAGGGAAAGCGGTTTAACCTGGAGACCCTGATGGTGGTGTACAAGGGGAAAACCATTTCCGAAGTCCTGGATATGACATTTCAGGAAGCCCTGGCGTTCTTTACACCGGTTCCGGCCATTCGCCGGGCCCTGTCCCTGGTATGCGACATCGGCCTGGGGTATCTGCGCCTGGGACAGCCGAGCCCCACCCTTTCCGGCGGGGAAGCCCAGCGCATCAAACTGGCCCATCAATTGGTCAAGGCATCCGGCGACCATACGATATATGTTCTGGATGAGCCATCCACGGGACTTCACCCTTCGGACGTGGAGCGGCTGGTTCAGGTCTTGCAGTCCCTGGTGGACCACGGAAACACGGTGGTGGTTATCGAACACAATCTGGATATCATTCTATCGGCCGATGTCATCATCGATCTGGGCCCGGAAGGCGGGCAGGCCGGCGGCCGGGTTGTGGCAACGGGTTCCCCGGAGGAAATGCTGGCAATGTCCGACATATCGCATACGGCAAGGTATCTAAAGCAATGTCTGGAAAAAAGGGATCGCGGACCAGGGATCGTTCCGGACAGACCCTAAAATATCATTTGACAGGATATAAGGGTGTATCCTAATCTATACTGAATCTGAAAAACAGCCGTGACTGTTGGGGTGCCCGAGCGATGAGATCATCGGGCTGAGAATATACCCTTTAACTTGACCTGGATAATGCCAGCGTAAGGAAACATGAAGAATTTCGCTAAAGCAGGTGAAACGTTTCTTGCGCGTTCACCTGCTTTTTGTTTTGAAGGAGAGGACCCATGGGTACTATTATAGACGCGTTGCAAAAAGGTAATGTTCCGGCACATATTCTGTTGCTTTCGGAATCGGAAAGCATCCAAACGACACAATTTATCCAAAGTATCATTAAGGGGCAAGTTGTTGTTCCGAGAAACAACCGGCATGGGGCGCTGACCCCCGTCGCCATCGGCAGGGATGCCTGTGTGAAAATCAATGCCAATATCGGCACATCTCCGGCGAGCTGTGATTTTGAAATCGAAATCCAAAAGCTTGAAGCCGCAATCTCCGCCGGCGCTGATGCGGTCATGGATTTATCCATTGCCGGGGATAGTTCCGCTTTCAGAAAGCGTATCATCGAAGAATTCGATATCACCCTGGGAACGGTTCCGATCTACGATGCGATGATCGGGTTGGATAGCACGGACAAGCTGACATTTTCGCATTTTCTTCGTATCATGGAAAAACAGGCAGAGGAAGGCGTTGATTTCATGACCATTCATGCCGGTTTGCTAAGCAGGCATCTGCCTTTGATCGAAAAGCGGGCTCTGGGTGTGGTCAGCCGCGGCGGCGCCATCATGGCCCAATGGATAAAACATCAGAAAAAGGAAAGTTTCCTGCATGCGCATTTTGATGAAATCCTTGCTGTGGCAAATGCCTATGATATCACCCTGTCCATTGGCGACGGACTGCGGCCCGGCTGTACATATGATGCCAACGATGCGGCGCAGTTTGGAGAGCTTGAAGTCATTGGAGAGCTTGTGCAGCGATGCCGATCGGCAAACGTCCAGGTGATGGTGGAAGGGCCGGGACATGTTCCGTTGAATCTGATAGAAGAAAATGTCAGAAAGGAAAAAGAACTCTGTGACGGGGCGCCGTTCTATGTGCTGGGGCCGCTGGTCATCGATTATGCCGCAGGATATGATCATATTGCTGGGGCCATCGGCGGGGCCTTGGCGGGGATGTTTGGCGCGGATTTCCTGTGCTATGTGACGCCCGCTGAGCATTTGCGTCTGCCGACAATTGAGGATGTCCATGAAGGCGTCATTGCATCCAAAATAGCCGCTGCCGCAGCGGATCTCGCCAGAAAACGACCCGCCGCCATATCCAGGAATCTGGAGATGTCAAAGGCCAGAAGGCGTTTTGACTGGAAAGTTCAGGAAGAGCTGTCTATCGATAAAAACAAATTCGGCCGCTACCTTGAAAAAGTCGGAACAGAATCGCCTGGCGCCAAAAATGATCTGCCTTGCACCATGTGCGGGGAATGGTGCGCCATGAAACGTCTTTAGCCAAAGGAATCTGTATTATGAAAATATCGGCTCAATCCGCCTGGACCGATGTACTCGCAATTCGTCGCCAGGCGCCGCTGGTTCATAACATTACCAATTATGTGGTGATGAACACGACCGCCAACGCCCTGCTTGCAATCGGTGCATCTCCGGTGATGGCGCACGCCGAAGAAGAAGTCGCCGACATGGTTGGGATTGCCAAAGCGCTGGTGATCAACATCGGTACACTGAGCGAAAAATGGATTCAATCCATGCAGAAAGCCATGCTTCAGGCAAAAAGCTGCGGTGTGCCGATCGTTTTGGACCCGGTGGGCGCCGGCGCAACCCCGTATCGCACAGAAACGGCGCTGCAGCTCCTTTCGATGGCGCCAGTTGCCATTGTTCGGGGGAATGCTTCCGAAATCATGGCCATTGCATGCAGCGGCTCAAAGACAAAAGGCGTCGACAGCATTGCGGCTTCTGAATCCGCGGTTCATGCTGCACGAGAACTTAACAAGGTTCACGGTTCGGTGGTCTGCATTTCCGGGCAGATCGATTATATCGTTTCAGGCGATATCGTTTTGCAGGTTAAGAACGGTCACGCCATGATGCCGAGGGTCACCGGCCTGGGGTGTACCGCATCTTCGCTCTGCGGCGCCTTTCTCGGCGTCAATACCTCGGCGCTTGCCGCGGCTGTTCACGCAATGGCGGTTATGGGAATCGCCGGTGAAATGGCTGGAGAGCTGGCAAAAGGACCGGGGAGCATGCAACTCCATTTTCTCGATATGCTTTACGCGTTAACGGAATCAGACATCAGCACACGGATAAAACTGACCTCATGAACATCACCGGAGTCTATCTGGTTACGGATCGGGCCTCGCTTTCCGGGAAATCTCTGGACAAGGTGATTCTCCATGCCGTAAAAGGCGGCGCGAAGATGGTTCAGCTCCGGGAAAAAGAGGTTTCAACCCGTTTCTTTATCGAAGAAGCACAGCGAATCAAAAATATTCTGACACCGTACACCGTTCCCCTGATCATCAATGATCGCGTTGATGTGGCACTGGCCGTGGGGGCGGACGGGGTTCACATCGGCCAGGAAGACATGCCGTATCCGCTTGCCAGAAAGTTGATGGGGCCAGGGGCCATTATCGGTCTATCGGTTGAAACACTGGAGCAGGTTGAAGCGGCGGAAGATTTGGACGTTGCCTATTTGGGTGTCAGCGCAATATTCGCCACACCGACAAAAACCAACACCCGGCATCAGTGGGGGCTCGACGGACTGCGAAAAGTCAGGGCCATGTCCCGTCACCCCCTGGTCGCGATCGGGGGCATCAACGCATCGAATGCCGCCGAAGTCATGCAGGCAGGAGCAGACAGCCTTGCCGTTGTTTCCGCAATATGTTCCGCGCCTGACCCGCAAAAAGCCACGGAACGACTCCGGCGGATCATCCTCGGGGAACACCCGCGCTCCCCCGGCATTATCACGGTAACCCCTCATGGCCTTGGCATGGGTCGCCCCCATGAATGATATTTTTCCGTGTATCCCGTGGTTAAAAAACATTTTTACGGTAAAGAAATAATCCCATGAAATATTACAGACTTCTGACCATTGCCGGTTCCGATAGCGGCGGCGGCGCGGGAATTCAGGCGGATTTAAAGACATTTTCCGCTCTGGGGTGCTATGGCATGTCCGTGATCTGCGCCCTGACCGCTCAAAATACTCGGGCAGTGACCGGTATTTATCCGGTTCCGCCGGAATTCATTTCGCTGCAGATTGACGCCGTCATGGAAGACATCGGCGTTGATGCCGTAAAAATCGGCATGCTGCATTCCCGGGAAGTGATTGCGACCGTCGCGGAACGGCTCAAACATTACGGAACTCCAAATATTGTCGTTGATCCGGTAATGGTCTCGACCTGCGGAGACAAGCTGCTTCAGGATGATGCGGTGGATGCCTTGAAATCCATTCTTTTTCCCATTGCAACCCTGATCACGCCCAATCTGCCGGAAGCCGCCATGCTGCTGCACCAACCGGCTGAGGCCCTGCTCGGGGCAGACATCTCTCAGCTTGAAACCGCATGCAAAAAGCTATCCGCATCCGGGGCGCAGGCGGTTGTTCTGAAAGGCGGGCATGCAAAGTCCCATCGGATTCTGGATTTATTATACACGGCCAACGAGGGTCGGCTGAAACAGTTTGAATCGACAAGAATCGATACCCGCAATACCCACGGAACCGGCTGTACGTTATCCTCTGCAATTGCCGCTTATCTGGCAAAAGGTCATCTGCTTGAGGATGCCGTCCTGCAGGCAAAAACCTTTATCACCGGGGCGATGGAAGCCGGTGCGGCCTATCAACTTGGAAGCGGGCACGGGCCTGTCCATCATTTTTACAGGTATTGGAATTAAATTGACATTCTCAAGCAATGGCCGGATGACTTCTGTCAAGTCAAGGGAGAAAAGATGAAGCAGAGCAAACAACAACATCGGGTGTTCATGTGGCTCATGGTGATCGCCATCGCCATGAACTTGACGGGGTTATCGAATGCTTTCGCCGAAGAGAAAGCTAAAAACGTGATTGTATTGATTGCCGATGGCTGTTCGAGCGAACAGTACACCTTTGCCAGGTGGTTTAAAGGGGCGCCCCTGTCTTTTGATTCGATCCAGGTGGGCGGCGTAAAAACCTATGTTGCCGATTCCGTGATTGCAGATTCGGCTCCTGCCGCAACCGCCTACGCAACCGGTGTCAGGAGCAGCGACAAGTTCATCAGCGTGGGCCCCCAGCAAGATACGCTGTTTTGTGTTCCGACACCGGAAGCCGGCCTTCAGTACAGACCCCTTGCGACCCTTCTGGAAGGCGCCCGGCTTCAGAAAAAAGCAACCGGCATTGTGGCCACATCCCGCGTTTCCCACGCAACTCCGGCAGCTTTTGTATCCCATTCACCGTCACGAAATCTGGAACAGGATATCATGGAGCAGGCGGTATATCAGAATCTGGACGTCGTGTTTGGCGGCGGCAAGGGGTATCTTCTGCCCAAAGACGCCGGTGGAAAGCGCTCTGATGGAGAAAACCTTCTGGATGTGCTCAAGAACCAGGGATATCAGGTCATCGAAACTCGGGAGGAAATGGCCGATCTAAAACCGGGAAAGACATTCGGGATGTTTGCAGCCAGCCACATGGATCCGGAGATCGACAGGGTTCAGAATCATCCCTCCCAGCCGACATTACGGGAAATGACCGAAAAAGCCATCGGCCTGCTTTCACGGAATCCAGATGGATTCTTCCTGATGGTTGAGGGCAGCCAGATTGACTGGGCCTGCCATGCCAATGATCCCGCGCATTTACTCAGCGATATGCTGGCTTACGACGCAGCAGTTGAGGCGGCGCTTGAGTTTGCCCGAAAAGACGGCCATACCCTTCTGATTGCGTTATCCGATCACAATACCGGCGGGTTTTCCATCGGAAACTACGCCACCGGCGAAACCTATTCTCAGATGAAGCTGGACGCATTTTTATCGCCTTTTCGCAATATGAAAGTCTCTTCAGCGGCACTGTGGGAAAAGGTGAAAAACAATAAAACGCCTGAAAATGTCATTGAAGTCGTTAAAGGGGGATGGGGGATGAACATTACATCCGACGATGCCTCAGCAATTCTCGATCTTTCCGAAAAATATAAGAATGTCCCCTTTTACGCGTTTGGAGAGAGTCTCAGCGCAAAATACACCTTTGCAGGATGGACGACGCATGGCCACTGTGGCGGTGACGTCCCCCTGTTTGCTTTGGGTCCCGGAAAACCATCCGGACTTCTGGATGCACCGGAGATTGCAAAAACCTGCGCCATCGGTATGGGTCTGAATCTGAACAAGCTCAATCAGCGTCTGTTCGTGGATGCTCAAGAGGAATTCGATTCGGTGACCATCGATCAGTCTCAGCCGGAAAATCCCGTGGCGAAAATCTTATACCAGGGAAAAGCGGCGCAACTTCCCGTCAACAAGAACCATCTGGAGATAAGCGAAAAGCGCTATCTTCTTGAAGGGGTGGTGGTCTATGCGCCAAAAACCGGAAAGGTTTACATCCCGCTTCAGGCTGTTCAGTTGATCAAGGGAATGCAAAAGCGCCTGCCTTCCATATCCCTGTGACGGGATTGTCGTTCAGCGATCAATCCATTGAATTGTCAAAAGCATCCTCGGTTTCCGCCGGCAAGTCCTGGCTGACGGAAGCGGGGATAAAGCGCTGAATCTTGCGCAGAAAGGCAATGCTGTCCTGCACGTCACTGAGAGAGCCGACCAGCAGATACACGGTGCGTCTATACCATGCCCCCGCCTCCATGTAGGCGTCGAGATCCCATAAATTGATTTTCCGGGTTTTTTCCGAGGCGGACTCCTGACCTTCGAAATTATACCAGCTCACGTAAGCGGGGGACGGCGTAAAAAAACCGATGGCATGGTTAAGATCCGTACTTGCAGTGATGATGGCGCCTTCGTTGATGGACCGGGTTACGTATTCACGGTCGGGTGGCATGGGGATCTCCTCGGTCCCTCCCTGTGCCGTATCCACGAAAAATCTGGCTGAAACATCCAGATTCAAGTAAGCGGTAACCCATTCTCTGAAATAATTCGTGGATTCCGCCGGTTTATACCCCACGGTGTAGCGGATAATGTTGTGAAAGGGATGCGGCATAAATATGGCGTGTCTGTCAAATTCCCCTCCGTAGAGAACCGGATTGCCTGCACCGCCCCCATAACTTCGCGGGTCCCATTGAAGGGGAAGGGAGCGGGTGTAAAGACTCTTTTTCGTTACCCGCATATCGGCTACGGGACAGCCGTGATACATCCTGTCTCCCGCCTCAGTCGGCCCGAACTCGTAATCTCCGACTCCGGGCTTAAAAAGCGCGGTCTGAATTTCCCTGCCGCAATCATTATGATTCACGAACTGTTTGCCGTTCCACCAGAGTTCATAGATCACACCACCCCAGGACAGGTCGGCATTGATCGCAACCCCATTGTGAGCGATCTGCGACAGGATGGGATTGTGCGGCTTCCCTGCCGCATCATTTTCTCCGAATCTCGGATAACCGTAGCCGAGAATGCCATCGTCGAGATAACCTTCAATCATTTCGCCGTAGAAGGCTGTCAGATGATCAACCGGATCCGGTTTCACCATGCTTTTTATGGGAAACATGGCGTCTAATGCCGCTGAATAAGAGTATCCCAGAAAGGCTTCCCATTGATAACCCGGAACAACCTCGTTGTTCGACACCATATGGTCCATATCCGTGCCCACTGAAAGGAGCCTGAAAAGAGGAAGTGTGTCTGGGCCGAGGTTGCTGCTCACATAGTATAATATCCCCTGGTTCACCGTACCTTGAGGCAGGTCTTCCTTTGCGCCTTTAATGGATGTCATATGATCTCCGCCCGGACCGAAAGACGGCATCCAGTAACGGATCAGGGGTGTGAGGATCACGTTCAGGCCAGGCATGTTCTCAATCGCATCGAAGAAAGGGCTATCAAAAAACGATTTCTCAGGCAGGATCGGAATATCTTCCTGATCACCTGAACGGGCGGGTTTATGCCCCGGCGGGACGATATCCACATATGCCATCGCATTGAATGAATAAAACAGGCAGATCAACATACACATCATACCGAAGCACTTCAGGCATCCCGATAGAGGGGAGTTTACCCGGATCTTGTTTGAACAAATCGATCTCGTTTTCTTCATGGCGTTTCCTCTCTTTCCTCCAACTCGTCATAGAATTATGGCAGAAATGAAACTGGATGTGGATAAATAATTTCTTTGGGTCTGGTTTCCTGTAGCCGACTCTTTGATCAAGGCGAGCGAGGCATGTAAAAGTATGGGTAATACTATAAGCAAATCACGCCTGCGAGTCAAGGAAAGCTGGAAGCATCATTTCTTTATTGACATTGCGGTTCATTTCTGTTTTTTAACGATATTAACTGGTTAGCAAACGCAGCGAACACGGTACCTCGGCATTCACAACTGTAAAGCCATGATGGTGCAAACAACCATCAACAAGCCGAAAACGAAAGAAAAGGGATGATGACTCCGGAATTTGAATTACAGGAAAAGTACCGAAATCAGGCCCGGATGCTTGCAAATAAGGTAAAGAAACGGTTCAAGCATCTTCGCAAGCGATTCGCCGGACAGAACATTGAAGTGTTCAGGCTTTACGACTGGGACATCCCTGAAATACGCGCCGCTGTCGACTGGTATGCCGGACATCTGGTCATTGCCGAGTACAAAAGAAAACAATCCACTCCCGAATGGCTGCCCATGATGGGGGCGGCCGTAGCCGAAGCATTGAATGTTCCTTCAGGGCGGGTCCATCTGAAGGAAAGATTCATGGGGGCCCGGGAAGGCAGCCGTTATGAACGCCTCGATTATACGGATCAGAAGATTATTGTCCCCGAAAGAGATCTTTTGTTCTATGTCAATCTTTGTGATTACGTGGACACCGGACTTTTCTCAGATCACAGAAACACGCGGCAACTGGTGAGAGAACTGGCTGAGGGCAGGGATATTCTGAACCTCTACTGTTATACCGGATCATTCTCCTGCTATGCGGCAAAAGGGGGCGCGCGCCGGACTGTTTCCGTGGACAGGTCGGAAACCACCAACCGATGGGCCAGAGAGAACATGCAACTCAACGGGATTTGCGAAGAAGGAAACACGCTGGTTCAAGCCGACACATTTGATTTTCTCAAGAAAGCCAGACGCGAGCATCAAACATTCGATCTGGCTGTCGTCGATCCGCCGTCTTTTTCAACAAGCAGGGAAAAAACGCATGATTTTGACATATCAGCGGATCACCCCATGCTTCTTGCTGCCGTAGTTTCAGTGATGAGAGCGGGTGGCACGATCTTTTTTTCGACCAATCACCAGAATTTTGTGCCGCGCCTGGATCAACTCGAAATGGCAAACGCAAAGGAAATCACTTCCATTACCATTCCCGAGGACTACGCCAGCAAGAAGAAAACCATCCACCGCTGCTGGAAGATTACGGTTTAACTTTTCAAGAACACGGCACTATTTCGAAATGCTGTAAATCAGTTCCGGATCCAGTTGATATGTCCAGGGAGCAGGCGAATTCTTCCAGCCGTTTTTGGCACGCTTGCCTTTGTAATAACTCTCTTCATCCGTAACCACATCCCCTTCATACCCATCCACGATATTGTACACATTCGTGAATCCGACTTTTGCCAGTCGGTTGACCGAGGCCGAACTGCGATGCCCGGATCGGCACATGATCAGGATCACGTCGTCAACCCCGGCCTTTTGCTTCACCACGGCTTCAAATTCGGCATTGGGTTCAAGAATATAGTCTTTTTTCTCGGCACTCCATTTTCCGGTCCAGAGCATGGAAGGGACGTTGATGGCCATCGGCGCATGACCGATGAAAGCGTATTCCTCTGGAATCCGGCAGTCGATGATTTTGACTTTTGTCGGATTGGCTTTCCACATTTCATAAGCTTCAATGGAAGTGGCATATTTGCCCAGTGTGGTATGTTTTCTTTCATCCTTGGGCGCAGGTGTCTCTGCATAGACCACGGAACCCAAACTGATAATCAGCAATACAGCAAGCACCATTCTCATCTTTTTTCGAATCATTTTATCTTCTCCTTTGTTGATGTTGACCCATTACAGAAAGCGATCTCGTCATGATGATCTCATACTCCCGACAATTCAGTCAAAATATTTTTAAATATCTGAAACGTGAGATGACTGTGAACCGTTTCGGGACAGCGATTATTCTTTCAAACAGGACGTCGCCGGACACTGCATATTTCGCCAAAGTCCAAAGCGGTGACGGCGGTTGCGATGGAATCCGACTCGCCCGGTGTCAGCACCTGCGCCTCTCCCACTGCCGAGCCTTGTAAATTCAGGATATCGAGCTGCTCGCCGGGCTTCAGGCCCTGTTTTTTTCCCAGGGAAAAGGCTATTTGAATTCCCTCCGGAACTCGCTTGATCATGTAAACCTCAGCCTGACCGGTGTCCGCCAATGCCTTTTCCAGGAGACTTGAAACAATAAAATTAAAAATCATAATAACGGCCAGTCCCGGGAAAAGAATAGACGCCGCCCATCCGGCTGAAATGCCGTAATAGCGTTCGAGATATGGGCCATGACTTTTTCTCAGGCTCTGTGCGTCCGGATAAACCTTGGCCAGAAAGACCAGGGCCGGATTGACCTTCATATCCCCGACATCCCTGACCTTGATCACATACTCGCCCGGCAGGGCCTTTTCAGAGACCCGCACCTTTCCCCGCCACATCGTATTGCCCAGCCAGAAACCGGAAAAAACTTCACTGAATTCAAGAACCACCTCGGGGGAATCTGTTTCCGCAACAAGATCCGTCATCTTTTCCGACTTCTCCGGCATGACGCCGGTCAGGTCGTATTGCCCATCCACCCGGGTGTAAAAGACATTAAATTCATATATGAACCGAGATATCAAAGAATCCACAAGGACGATGGCAATCAAAACACAAAAGACGGCCCCGACTCTGCCGGCCGTCTTGCGAAGAATGCATAGATGCTCAGGAGTCATGAGACAACGCTTGCAGCTTTGGTCTTAAACCGGCGCAGAAAAAACAGCCCGGTTAATACGGTCGGCAACAGCAGGCTGAAGAAGGTTTTTACAAAAGTCGGCGTAAAAGCCTCCGGCGCCAGGTTGGCAAAATACATCGCAATGCACAATTCAACCAGAAGCAGTACATCCAGGGTGATGACGACAATCTTCTGTCTGGTATTCAATCCGTCACCAACCGGGGTATGCATTTCGGCATCGCTGTTGAAAACACTTATCATTTCCGACTCCTTCAGACGCAATGTTCCGGACGGGACTTGACCCCGTCCGGTTTGCATTACATATGCTATTTCTTGAAAATGTCCGTCTTGCTGATATTCATGAACCGTAACGCCTTCCCCTGTTCTTTAAAATAAATCCGGACTTCGTCCCCGGAATCCCAGGTATAATCCGGCAGCGCAAAGTACTCGGCCGGCACGCTGATCGTCACAAGGATCTTCTGACGCGGGGAATAGATGGTGATCTGTTTCTTGTCTTTGTCAACCATCGGGAATTTCTTGGCCTTTTCCGTTGCGTTATCATAGACCAGCGGGTGTTTTCGATCAATGTTTTCCTGCTCGTCAACGGGAATATAGTTTATGGTCTTGAAATTCTGGGCGGCCTTGTCAAAGATTACGATTTGCTTATTCTTGGTATCCAGTTTCATGCGATAGCCGGCCTTGGGGTCTGCGCCCATTTCCTGGGGATCGACGGGCTTCTGATAGACCACTGGCGGCAGAAAGCTGTAATCCGGATTCTTGGCATCGTGCTTCACATCCCGAATGATGGTGATAAGCCCCTTTTCCTTGTCAAATTCGATCGCTCTTCCCTGATCCACCGTTCCAAACTCCGTGCATCCGAAAAGAAATATCGGCAAAAGGATTGCGGTCATCATTGTCCATAATATTTTTCTGATCATATATCGACTCCTTGAATAGTATTTAGATTTGATTTTCTGCAATTCAAGCGTTTGCCTTTTTCGCGGCGATCTCTGCCTTGGCGCCTTTGATGAATGCCATGATGATGTACAGTGAAAGGGCGGCAACCAGACCCAGAATCAGCGCAGTCGCCGAGTTGTCCATTATTGTGCCATAAGCCGGATACCATTTGCCGATGAATTTCAGAAGAATGGAAAGCGCGCAGCCGATGACAGCCGCTCCAAAGGCAATGCGGATGCCGTAACCTTTGATGTACTTGGTGGCCACAGAGCCGATCTGCGCGCCGATAGCCGCGCCGATCAGCATGATGATGGCCGCCACTAGTTCAGTTCTTCCTTTGAACGTATATGTAGCCGCACCGTAAAGACCTGATACCGCGACCTCAAAAAGGTCGGTTCCAACTGCAACGTGTGTGGGGCAGCCGAGCAAATAGATCAGGGCCGGCATGCGGATGAGACCGCCGCCGATTCCCAGAATTCCGGCCAGCCAGCCGGTCAGAAAGCTGACGCCAATCGGCAACCAGGCTGAACAATAAATACCCGCGACATTTAAATGCACCATAGGCGGGATCTTCAGTTTATGGAAAGTCTTATGCCATTCAATACCGGTGCTCAGGGCATCGACTTCTTTTCCGGCCTTGACTGCATCGCGATCCTTTTTCATTTTCTTTGCCACATCAGAAAAAACCGTCCAGGCGATCAGGACCAGCAGCACCAGATAAATATATCGCACCACTTTCTCCACATTGCCGAGACGCTCCATCCACATGACCATCTGTGCGCCGATCTCAAACCCGGCGACCGTTCCTATGATCATGATACAGCCGAGCTTGTAATCGACATTGCCGAACTTGCCGTGTCTCATGGTGGAAATCAGAGACTTTCCGGCCATGTGAGCGATGTCCGTGCCGATGGCGAACGCCATGGGAAACCCGAGAATATTCAGGCCGGGGGTAACCATCCACGCCCCGCCCATGCCAAAAAAACCGCCGATTACGCCAACGCCGACACCGAGAATGATCAGACCCGGCCAGAATATTTTAACGCCTGCTATGGGCATCAATACATATAACCATTCCATGCTATTCCCTCCTTAAACCGTTAAATTGCAGGATCAATGTTCAGCCAGTTCTCTGTGCTCCAGGTCCAGACCCAGGAATTTCATAAAAAAATCGGCAATCGTGCCGAAAACAACACCGATGACCGGAATCAGAATGACGGTGACCACGGTGAAATATACATGGCTTTCATTGTAAAGATTGGCCCACCATGCCTCAAATCCCGGCAATCCGCGTGTGTCGGCCACAATGACCATGATGTCGATTTTACCCCCTCCGGCAGCCATGGCCAGAGCCGGCAGCAACAGAATCAAACTGGTTCCGCTTATAACAAGCGATGCCATGCGCCTGTAAATCTTTTTAAAAAGCTTACTCATGGGTGGTATCCTCCAATAATTGTGAATGTCATGGGTTGAACTTACCGAACGACCAGAACCGAACACGGCGCATAAGTCACGACTTTTCCGGCCACGCTTCCAACCAGAAGCCTTTCCATGCCGGTTTTGCTCTTATGCCCCATAACGATCATATCAATATTATTCTTGCCGGCATATTTAATGATATTCTCCGCAGCAGAATACCCTGCCTCGATAACCGTTTTGACAGTGATGCCTGCCTTTTCTGCTTCCGACTTTCCCCTGGCGATTGTTTTTTCAGCCATCAGCATCAGCGATGCACTGGCCTGCTTCAATCCCCCTTCGTCCTCCGGAAAATCCGGATACACGGTCATCAGTATCAATTCGGCCTTTTCTTTTTTGGCCATGCCCAATGCCTTGTCTAATGCCTTCAACGCTGGGTCCGAATTGTCGAAAGCCACCAAAATTTTCATGTTTCACCCCCTTCTTTAAAATGTTAAAGTTCAAACTTTCAATTTTCTTCAAATCATTTTTCGAATTGCGTGATTTGTTTTGGCTGAGTTAAAAGCAACATCCGTACCACGACACGATATATTATCATGCAACAATCTTTTTTTGCGCTTTTAATATGCTAAAAATATGATAAATTAATCAATTAATGATAATTTAATTCAAAGAGCGATATATTTGTAATTTCAAAATATCGCTTGTTTTTTGCGGGAGGTTTGTTTAATATATTGCGCAATATAACGGTTGATTTCGATACTGGCAGGACTGTTTTGCGCTAAAAAGGGGGGCTGATGGATCTTTTATTCAGGGAGTCTTTTGCATCGAGAACATCCCTGCTTTCAGAAAAATTTTCCAGTTGGAGCATTCGGAAAAAGCTGATTACGGCCATCCTGCCCCCCGTGATCTTTATCATTCTGATCACCGGCTTTGTTTCCAACTGGTTTTCCTCTAGATTTCTGAATATGGCGTTGGAACGCTCCTCCCGGTTGCAGTGCCTTGCTCAGGGACATGAAATCGAGAGTTTGCTGGAAAGATGCCGAATCGATCTGATATCCCTGTCCCAACAACATACCAGTAAAGAGGACTTGAAGCAGTTTCTGGCCATTCATAAACAGACCGGGGGGGATTTCTATCGGGAACTCGCCTATATCGGAGCCGACAGCGCCAGACGATATTTTCTTCTGAATGTCGGACCCTCAGTCCTGGAGCTTCGACCGGATCAGCTTTCCGAGATCAAACCCAACCCCCTGGTTATATTCGAACACATTCGGACGCTGGCCTCCGGTCAGTTTTATCTCTCTGACATTGCAGAAACATTTTATCCGCTGCCTTTGGATAAAAATGGACACACCCTTACCACGGTTGTCCTGCGGATGGCTGTCCCCTGCCAGGGTCCGGACGGCCAGACCGATGGATTCCTGATTCTGGGTCTGGATGTCCATTACCTGCGAAACATTCTGTCCCTTTTCAATTCCTCCCAGTCGCCCCTTCATGCCTTTCCTCGCACGCCCGAACTCCGTTATGCCTACATCTTTGATCGCCACGGCTGGATGCTGTTTCAATCGGAAAGCTTCGAGGCGAAAGGTGCCGAGCTATCAACCTCAAGAATCCGGTCCGGTTTAACAGGGACCATCGGCAAGCCGGGCTTGAATACAGCGTTTAGACCTGATCCCGAGCATGAATCCTTCTGGAAAATGGTTGTTGATGTTCAGGCCGGAAATCCCGGGTCCATCACCATAGACGAAAAAGGAAATCAAACCCGGTCCCAGACTGACAATTATTATCTGGCTTATACGCCCATTCGTTTTCAATCCGATGCCCGGTCCGGCAATAAAACGATTCTGGGCCTGGCTTATCTGGACAGGACCCGGTTGACTCTGGCCGCCCAGCTACGGCAATACGACGTATTGTTTGTCCTGACGATTCTGACCGTCATTTTCATCACCGCCGTCATCTACGTGGTCAATCGCAAAATCACCCGGCCCATACTGGATCTGGCAAAATCTGTTTCCGGTATCGACCCCTTAAAACCCCTTGAAGAAATCCACGCCCCCGATTTGGATCAGGAAACAACCCTGCTGAAAAATGCGATCAATACCATGATCCAGACAATGGCCAACCAGCTTGAGGAAATCAAGCGCAAGGACAGACATATCCAGATTGCGGGGCAACGCGAGAAAATCAGACTGGATGAGGAATCGTCCCCTGCGACATCCAACTCCCAGGCGATATTCAATGATCTCGTCGGCTGCGGCCCCCTGCTCGAATCGCTGAAATCCGAGATCCTGAAGGCGGCAAGCATCACCGCAGATGTGCTGATCACCGGTGAAACCGGGACCGGCAAGCAATTGACATCGGAAGCCATTCACCACAACAGTTCAAGGAGAAACGAACCGTTCATTACCATCAATTGCGGCGCCCTGGATGAGAACCTTCTTCTGGACGCCCTTTTCGGTCATGTCAGCGGTGCTTTTTCCGATGCCAAAACAGATCGAAAAGGCGCTTTCCTTGCCGCCGACAAAGGAACGCTCTTCCTGGATGAAATCGGTAACGCCTCACCAAAAGTTCAGCAGGCGCTGCTCCGAACACTTTCGGCGCAGAAAGTCAAGCCCCTGGGGTCAGATGCGGAAATCGGCATTGACGTGCGGCTGGTCTCCGCCACCAACGAAGACCTGAAATCCCTGATTGACCGCGGCGTTTTCCGGGAGGATCTTTATTATCGCCTGAAGGTCATCTCCATTACCACGCCGCCGCTTCGGGAACACAAGGAGGATATTCCGGCCCTGGTTGATTGTTTCATCAAGGAAGCGTCGAGTAGAATGCACAAAGAGGGCATTGGGTTGAGCCGGGGCGCTCTGGAACGCCTGAAAAATTACAATTGGCCGGGCAATGTCCGGGAGCTTAAAAACTGCATTACCCGGGCAGTGGCCATGGTGGAATCGGATGTGATTCAAACTGAAGACATTCGCCTCGAAGAGGCTTCCGAGGAACTGCCGATCATCATGGCGGAGTCTTCTTCACCCGCTTCACCAAGAACGCTGGGCCGCAACCGTTCACGAGAAGCCTCTCATGCCGATATTCCGGATTTGAGCAAGAGACAACAGAAAGCTTTTCCCGCGATTCTTCAAAAAGGCGGAATCACTCGCCAGGAATACCAGCAACTGATCGGAGCGGACCTGCCGACACGCACGGCCCAATACGATCTGCAGGATCTGGTCAAAAAAGGGTTTTTGATAAAGTCCGGAAATGGACCTGCTACGCGATATTATCCCGCAAATATGAGCTGATTTACGCGCAATTGTATCGCAATATCGCGCTGGAACAATCGGTAGATATCTGCATGAAATATGTTTCGCGGTGCCAAATAAAAAATCTAATATCCTTTTATAATCATATTGTTGCAATGATACAGTTGCGCAATAAGAAGGTGCGCAAGCCGTATTCCCCTTTCCTCTGGATAAATAATTGCATGTCAGTAGAGAATTGCTTTTCTGGATTTCATTCAATTTAATCAGAGGAAAAGGCTGCGTATGAATTATTCTCTCAATCGTCAATCCATTTCTTGATAAAGAGGCCCTATGCTGCTTGGCAAAATCAAATCGTTGTTTCAATCAAAGCGGAAAACAAAGCTTTCCCGGGAAGATATTCAAGCCATTTTCCGGACCAAGTATGTCAATTTCAAGATTCTGCTGGACTCGAATTCAGAGCTTTTAAAAATTATTTCAGAAATTGAGGAAAAACTGCGGGGAGAAACCGTATTTGGTATGTCGTTCATCCGCTCACAGACGCTGCGTGCGCTGTTTCATGCCGGAAGAATGATCCGCAGTTTTGAAAGCCTATCCGGCCGGCCATCTCCCTCGTTGTCGGCTGTCCTGGATCAGATTCATCAAGTCATCCAGCAGGAACAGGAAATTCAGCCGGCGCCGAAAATCCCCGAATACATTTTACCGTATGATCATATCACCCAGGAAATGACGGAGGCCGTCGGAGGCAAAAGCGCCAATCTGGGAGAAATCCTGAACCGTGTTCATCTGCCCATTCCCAGAGGATTTGCGATCACCACGACTGCCTTTGAAGGATTTATCCAGTCAAAGGGACTGGTTGAGGAAATTCGGAAGCGAAAAATGGAACTGGATATCATCGCCCCGGAAACCATAGTCAGTGTCAGTGAAAACATCCAGCAACTGCTGATTCAGGCGGATATGCCGGAAGACATCGAAACTGCGATCCTGGATGCCTATCATCAGGTGTTCGATCCTGTCGGAACCCTGCCGGCGGGGTCTGTCCGGGTCGCCTTGCGAAGCAGCGCCATCGGCGAGGACAGCGAGATGTCCTTTGCCGGTCAATATCTTTCCGTGCTGAATGTACCCAAAAACAACATGATTGCGGAATACAAACGCATTATCGCGAGCCTGTTTACGGCAAGAGCCATTTCATATCGCCAGCACATGGGGATTCCGTTTGAAGATGCCGCCATGAGCGTGGCGTGTCTGGAGATGGTCCCTGCCTGCGTCAGTGGCGTCATGTACAGCAGCCATCCCTTCAACTTTCATGAAAATAACGTCATCATCCAGGCTGTCTGGGGACTCGGGCCTTATGTGGTGGATGGCATCATCACACCGGATTCCTATTCGCTTTCTAAGAGTGATCCGCCTCAAATTCTGGACATGAATATATCCTGTAAAGCCGTTAAACTGGTTTCCCAAAAAGAGGGATCACTGGCTGAAGAAGCTGTTGATGTGAACTTCCAGAACCAGCCCTGCCTGACCCGGGAACAGGCAGCGCTGCTGGCGTCCTATGCCATCCGGCTTGAAAACCATTTTCAGTGCCCCCAGGATACCGAATGGGCCATAGATACCGAAGGGCAGATCCGTATTCTTCAAACCCGGCCATTGAGAAGAACCCAGACCGATGCGGATGGCACCGCGACCTCTTCAGACCCCTTGCCCGGCTATTCCGTGATTCTGGAAGGCGGGAGCGTTGCCAGCCCGGGAGTGGGCTATGGTCCGGCTTTTCTTGTACGTTCAGAAGCCGATCTGGTTGCGTTTCCGGAAGGCGGGATATTGATTGCTTCCTACTCGTATCCCCAGTATGTTCTGGTGATGCAAAAAGCGCAGGCTCTGGTGACTGATTTTGGGAGCATCACGGGACATATGGCCTCTCTTGCCCGGGAATTCAAGGTGCCGGCGCTTTTAAACACCAAAACAGCCACTACAGCTATAGAACATGGCGCAATGATTACTGTGGATGCCTATTCCGGAAGAGTTTATGAAGGAAAAGTGGATAAACTTCTTGAAATGAGAATTGAAAAAAAATGGTTCATGAAGGATACACCGGTGTATAATCTGCTGCGAAAGCGAGCCGATCAGATTCTCCCGCTCAACCTGATCGATCCGAAATCTTCCCAGTTTGTCCCCGAAAACTGTAAAACCATTCATGACATCATGCGCTATATTCATGAGAAATCTTATGGTGAAGTATTCCAGATCAGCGATATGGCCTCGGATCGAGGGAGCATGTCTGTTCGCTTGAAGGCCCCGCTTCCGCTGGATCTGTACATTATTGATCTGGGCAACGGCATGTCGGAGGATGCATTTCAAGCATCAACCGTTACTGTGGATCAAATCACCTCGGCTCCCTTTAACGCCCTGCTCAGGGGGATGCTTCGAAAGGATTTAAAGGCGATGGAGCCCCGGCCCATCGAGCTGAAAGGGCTGTTTTCCGTTATGAGCCAGCAGATGCTCGCGCCCCCGAACAGGCATAACGAGAGGTTCGGAGATAAAAGTTACGCCATCATTTCGGATAAATACCTGAATTTCAGCTCGCGCGTGGGATATCATTACAGCATTCTGGATACCTACTGCGGGCAGACGCCGACAAAAAATTATATTAATTTCCAGTTCAAAGGAGGCGCTGCCGATGATATCCGCAAGAATCGGCGCGTACGATCCATTGAGAAAATACTGGGGGCTCTGGGGTTTCTGGTCGAATCGCAAGGGGACAGGGTGACGGCAAGATTTGCCAAAGAAAAGCCTGCGGTCATCGAAGAAAAACTGGATTATATTGGCCGCCTGCTGCTTTTTACGCGGCAGATGGATATGCTGATGACATCGGAAGGTAGCGTCAACCACCTGGCGGAATGCTTTTTAAAGGGAAACTACAGCCTGGAAACCAAGCGGTGATGCGATCAATTTGAATCTTGAGCAGACAAATTCTTTGCGAAGCCATCCCAAACAGGATGGTTTACTGTTTACCGTTTACGTTTTTTCCTTCCCGTTCCGTTTTCCGCTCGTGAGCCAGGGTGATCCGATCCATCAACTCCTCGGTGTCACAAGGCTTCAACAGGTAGTCATTCACGCCAAAGTCCATGATTTCTACAGCCGTATCCAGGAACACATGACCTGACAGCACAATGACCTCGGCCTTGCATCCCTGTTCCCGCATTTGACGGAGAACATCCACACCGCTCATTCCAGGCATTTTTATATCCAGAAGCACCACGTCAACATTCTGTTTATTGAGAAACTCCAGGGCATCTTCTCCACAACCAACGCCCAAAACCTGAATGCCTCTGGCCTGAAGCCGTCTTACCAAAACCGATCTGAAATCATCTTCATCGTCCACAATCAACACAACAGGCATTTCAGACATGCAGGATCCTTTTATTTAAGGCCGTTTTTAGCGAGTATCCCATTAAGTTATTCAACGTAAACCTTCTGCCCCGGAAAAATTTTACTTCCAGACGATAAATTGTTTATGCTTAAAAACCGATCAATCGGCATATTGTGGCCGGAGGCGATGGAGAAGGCGTTTTCGCCTTTTTTAACCATGTACTTCTTTAAGCTGGTTTCGACAGGAGCGGTTTTGGCTGGCTCAGGAATGGTAAGGCTCTGGCCAATGGCGATATTGAAGGATGTAAGTTTATTGACCTCCTGAATTCTTTTCGTTGTTACCCCATAGCGGTTGGCAATATTGAAGAGTGAATCGCCGCTTTTGACCACATGGGTGACTACGTGAACCGGTTCAGGCTTTTTGGCCACTGCGGGTTTTGCAGGGGCAGGACTTGCTTTTGCAGGAGGATATGGGGCCTTTGCAAGAGTGGACGAAGCCTTTGCGGGAGGAGACGGCGCCTTTGCCAGGGTGGACGAAGCTTTTGCAGAAGGAGGCGGCGGCTTTGGGGGGACCAGCAGCACCATGCCGGGTTTGATTTTTACGGATTTTTTTAATTTATTGGCCTGCATAATGGTTTGTTGACTTGTTTGATACTGTTTGGCCAAAGATGCCAGCGTTTCTCCGCGCTTGACCGTATGGGAAAGCAGTTTTTCCTGATGAGAAGCCGCCTTTTCCTGGGCAATGGCTTCCGCCGGCAGGCCATTGGTTTCCGGGATATCGTCCAGTTGGGATAACAGCATGTCCGAAGTACCCTGCGGAATTTTAAACGGGTAATTATCGCCGGGGATGATGCCGTACCGCAGTTCAGGGTTCAGCCGTTTCAGGGTGGATTCCAATATTCCGGTTGTATCGGCAATGCTTTTGAGTTGAAGTTGGCGGGAGACCGGAACGGTTTCAAATTCCATCGGCAATTCCGGATGAATGTCGGTCAAACCATACAGTTTCGGATTTTGTATGATATGAAGGGTTGCCTGAAACCGGGGGACATAGCGGGCGGTCTCGCGGGGCAGCTTTTCATAAAGATCCCAGAAATTATCCAGATAATTGATGCTCTGCGTGTTAATCGTCCGAAGTACCCGGCCCTCCCCGCAGTTATAGGCAGCCAGAACCGTTTCCCAGTCGCCGAAAAGATGGTGGAGTTCCTTCAAATACAAAATAGCCGCTTTTGTGGATTTATAAGGATCCAGCCTTTCATCCACGTATTTATCCCGTGAAAGACCGAATCGATAACCGGTTGAGGGAATAAATTGCCATAATCCCAAGGCCCTGGCAGGCGACAATGCCTTGACGTTATAGCCGCTTTCTATCAGCGGCAGCCAGGCCAGTTCAAGCGGGAGCCCCTCCTTGGCCAGTTCAGCCTCGATGTATTTCCGGTAACGCCCGGAGCGCTGGTAGGCATTGATGAAAAAATCTTTTTCGCTCCCCGTGGTCAGGGACTCGATTTCCGCCTTCACATAATCGTTCATGACCATGGGAATAGCATTGAGGCTGCCTTTTGCTACGACATTCCGTGACCCGTATATATCCTGAATTCGACGGGTTATCAAATATCGAAGGTCTTCTTTCTGCTGAATGAGCCGGGGCCGGTTAAACGTGTCCACCTTGATAATCAGGGCATAAGCCTGATCCAGAGCCGAAATGGCATTTTCAAGCTGGCCTTTCATCCAGTAATCCTGAGCCAGCTGACAGAAGTCCAGCGCTTCATCCAGAATGTTCTGGTTTTTTATTCCGAAATTGATGCGATCGCCATGTTTGTCGTCGTTTTCAGCCGCATCAACATCGGCCATGTCATCCAGTTCAGCGTCTTCGGATATGCGATAAGAGGCGGGAAAACGGCGGCCAAAAGCCGTGTCTTTTCCGGGATCACTGGCGATTTTGGATGAATCAGCGCCGGCCGCTCCCGGTTGTGCCGAAGAGAGTCCCTTGGTCTGATGCGCGCAGCCGTTCAGCCAAAAAGAGAGAATCCCGATAACGAGAATGGAAACATATCTGTATGGTTTCAAATGTTGTTCCTCATTTAATATTCATGTTGATAAATCAGCATCTAATACGTATGGTTGATGCTGAATTTAAAAAAACCATCAAATTGTTCTCTTTATCGATTAACAAAATCCCTTGCCCTGTGTCAAGATTTATCCTCCGGAGGATATGTCCTGAGATAATAAGGAATGTACTTATGTGGAAGTCCGTCAGCCTGAGAACTCGAGTCTACGCCATATTGTCCATGCTCATTGTCATAACATTCTTGGGCAGCATGATTATCGTGTGGGATACATTCCGGATGGAAGAGATTTTGGTGTCCATTACCGAAAAACATCTGCAGACTTTTCAGACGGCTGAATCTCTGGAAATCGCCCTGGTAAACCAAAAAGGATTCGTATCCTATTATTTTCTGGACGGCGATCCGGAATGGCTTCGGCAGCTTGGGGAATACCGGCAGATTTTCAAGGAAAGACTGATCGCTGCCAGACATCTGGCGGACGCTGATATTGAAATGGCGGCGATTGACCGGATTGACCATGAATACAGCGCCTATATATCGGCAAAAGATCGCGTCATCGCGTACTATAAGGACGGCGACAAAGAAAACGGATTCAAACTGCACAAGGAAGTTCGCTATCTGTTTTTTACCGTGCTGGATTTGTGTGAACAATTTAAAGAACTGCAGGTTGAACAAATCCACAAAGCAACTGAAAACGGCCATGCCCAGGCCGCAAAGCTGAGATACATTTCCGTATTGGTATCGATCTTAGTGGTAATAATGGCTATCACATTGATATTATTTTTTATTCAACATATCTTGGAACCGCTTCGCAAGCTTGTCGGAGAAGCCAGTCGCATGGGGACAGCGGCTGCCTCTCATAATGAAATCAAATCCCTCAGCCATAGCGTCCACGACCTGATCGATGATGTGGATCAGACCCACACCGAACTCCAGAAAAGCCGTGAAACCCTGCTTCAGGCCGAAAAAATGGCACTGGTTGGAAAGCTGGCTGCCGGCATGGCCCACAGTATTCGAAATCCATTCACTTCTGTGAAGATGCGCATGTTTTCTCTGGGGCGCACCCTGAAACTGACGGAGACGCAAAAAGACGATATGGATGTTATTTCTCAGGAAATCCGTCACATTGACACCATCGTTCAGAATTTTCTGGAATTCTCCCGGCCGCCGAAGCTGAAAATGCAACAGGTCAGCCCTTCGGTCATCGTTGACCTGGTCGTTCAGCTTCTGGAACATCGTCTGAACTCATATGAAGTCCGCATCGAAGTCATTCGACAACGCCCCTTACCGCTGATTCCGGCAGACCCGGAGCAGCTAAAAGAAGTTCTGGTCAATCTTGTGGTCAATGCCTGTGAAGCCATGAAAAAAGGGGGACAGATCGTCATTTCTGAAGAAGAAACCATCGAACGGCCAACCGGGAAAATGGTGGTGATTCGTGTCAGTGACAATGGGCCAGGCATTCCCGGGCCTCTGGTAGATAAGGTCCTTCAGCCTTTTTTTACGACAAAAGAGGAAGGCACGGGGCTTGGCCTCAGTATCGCATCCCGGATTATCGAAGAACATGGCGGCAAACTGAATCTGACGTCCACTGAAGGGATGGGTACCATGTTTACAATCACGCTTCCGGTAAGGGACTGAGCCTTGAGTAGAATACTGATTATTGACGATGACGACCAGTTGCGGAAAAGTTTTCATAAACTGTTGCTTCAGGAAGGCTACAGCATTGACAGCGCCGCCTCCGGTGAGGCGGGCATTGTGCTGATCCGGCAACGCCCGCCGGATCTGGTCATTCTGGATATGCGGCTACCGGGAATGAATGGATTTGAAACCTTCAAGGCAATCCATGAGATTGAGCCGAAACTGCCAGTAATCATCATGACAGCCTATGGAACCACGGAAACCGCCATAGAAGCCACCAAAATGGGCGCTTTTGATTATATCCTGAAGCCTTTTGACATACCGGACATGCTCACTGTCATTGACCAGGGCATCGAAGCCGGAAGATTCATGCGCTCTCCCGTTGACATGAACGGGGCGCCGGACAAGGCAAACCGGGAGGCCATTATCGGACGAAGCGCTCCCATGCAGGAAGTGTACAAAGCCATCGGACGCGTTGCACCGACAGAGGCGACGGTTTTAATCCGGGGAGAATCCGGAACCGGCAAGGAACTGGTGGCTAGAGCAGTCTATCAGCACAGCCTGCGGGCAAGCAAGCCGTTCCTGGTGATCAACTGCGTGGCTATTCCCGACAGCCTGCTGGAAAGCGAATTGTTCGGTTATGAAAAAGGTGCCTTTACCGGCGCCAATCATCGCAGGGTCGGCAAACTGGAGCAGGCAAGCGGCGGAACCGTTTTTCTGGACGAAATCGGCGACATGCCGTTCAGTCTTCAATCCAAAATGCTTCGCCTGCTGCAGGAAAGAAGTATCGAACGGCTTGGAGGACGCGAGACGATTCCGGTGGATGTCCGTATCATCGCCGCCACCAATCGGAACCTGGAAACCGCCATAGAAGCCGGCCGGTTTCGGGAAGATCTCTATTACCGGCTGAAGGTTGTCACCATCTGGCTTCCCCCCTTAAAAGAACGCTTCGGCGATATCCCGCTGCTTTCCGAATATTTTCTTTCGAGATTTTTCAAAGAACTGGGAATGGACTGTCCGGGAATTACACCGGAAGCGGAGATGCTTCTTGCCAGCCATCCCTGGCCTGGAAATGTCAGGGAACTGGCCAATACCATCCAGAAAACGGTGATCTTCAACCGGGGGGCACCGCTCAGCGCGGATAACATTTCACACGCAATCAGTGAGAAATCTCCAACAACGGAAGACAGCGACGAAAAACACGATCTGCTGCTTCGGCGCATCCTTCATCACGCCTTGATGACCCGTACCGGCGAAAATATATTTGACACCATCATGGATCAGGTTGCCAGTGTGATTATCAGCGAAGCCCTGAACCTCAGCGGTGGCAATCGTTCCCGTGCGGCCAAGCTCCTGGGGCTTTCCAGGCCCACGTTGCATTCTAAAATCGAAAAATACGGGCTGAAGTTTGAGACCTCCGTCAAAGAAGGGATTTAGGAAGTTGACATTCTTTAGAATGGGGAATAAATTATAGCAGAATTTTTTCTGTCATGATCCTCAAGAGATGGTCTTTTTATGATTTATTGGAGAGTTAACCTATGAAATTGATTGCTTATGTCAAGTGGCTTTTGGTGATATGCCTAGTGTCCTTTCCCCTTGCATCCGGCGCCGAGGACAAGGCGGATGAAAATCTTTCTTATGCCGTGCCGGAAATGCAGTTTACCTTCCAACCGGTTGTAGAAGGCACGGAAGTTGTCCATGATTTTGTCATCCTGAATAAAGGAACTGATGTTTTATCCGTTCTCAACGTCAAAACCGGCTGAGGATGCACGGCCGTCTCGTATACGAGACAGATCCCCGCCGGCGGCGAGGGAAAGATTACCATTAAAGTCAATACCAGCGGATATGGCGGCACTTTATTGAAAAAGAGCATCATGGTGGAAACCAGCGCTGCGAAACAGCCCAATGTGTCGATTGAGATTGCCGGCAACGTTGAAAAATTTGCAAACATCACGCCGAATAAACTGATTCTGCGCGGTAATGCGGGCGACCCCATCATTGGAACGGTAACCATTTCACCTGATCCCAAGTACCCATTTAAAGTTTTGGAAACCAAGCCGAAAACCGGCACCGATATTCGGGTCAGAACCGAAGAAAAACAGGAAAGCAATGCGATTAATTATATCGTCACTGTCGAAAATTTGAAAAAAGATCCCGGACGCTATTACGATGTCATTACGTTAAAGACCGACAGCCCGGTCAAGCCGGAAATTCTGCTCAGCGTTTATGGACAGATCCTTGAAAATATCAAGAAAACACAATAACAGGCCATAATGAAACGTATTCGGGTAGTCGCCTTTGACTGCGACGGGGTCATGTTCGACACCGAAACCTCAAACAAAGCGTATTATAACCAGATCCTGCAGCATGTGAACAAACCCGTCCTGACGCCTGATCAGTTTGCTTTTGTTCACATGCATACCACAGATGAAGCCATTTCCCATCTTTTCCCGGATAAGGCCGAAGCCGCCGAAGCTAAGGCCTATCGAAAGCAAATGCCATATCTGCCGTTTCTGAAACAAATGGAAATCGAGCCGTACCTTAAATCCCTGCTTCACAGGCTGCGGCCCGCATACCCGACGGCGATCGCCACCAATCGGACCAACACCATCCAAACGGTGCTGGAGGCTCACGGTCTCGTAGATCTTTTTGACCTTGTGGTCAGCGCATGGGATGTAGACCATCCCAAACCCCATCCTGACCCCCTGAACAAAATCCTGCGGCATTTTGATATTGAACCGGATCAACTGCTCTATATCGGTGACTCCGAACTGGATCAGATCGCTGCCGAAGCAGCCGGCGCCATTCTGGTTGCTTATAAAAACCCTTCTCTGCGATCCGACTTTCACATTACCAGCCTCAAGGAAATGGAGCAGATCCTGAATCTGTAAGAAAGAGTTTTATGCGCGCCGTCATTATCGCCAATGGCATTATCGGTGACTTTCTCCCCATCGTTTTCCCTGAAGATATCGTTATTGCCGTTGATGGCGGCTTGCGCCACTGCCTGGAGCTGAAACTGCGCCCCCATATTCTCATCGGAGATTTGGATTCTCTGTCCCCTGAAGAAATCGATGCCGCCGCCCGGTCCGGAATCCCGATTACCCGTTATCCGGCGCGCAAAGACCACACCGATTTGGAACTGGCACTGCATGCTGCCAGAAGTCTGGGCGCAGACGACATCGTGTTGCTGGCCGTTCTGGGTGCCAGATGGGACATGACCCTCTCCAATGTCACGCTGCTGGCTGCTCCGGAACTTGCCGGATGCCGGGTTCGAATTCTGGATGGCATGCAGGAACTTTCTCTGGTCCGGGGAGGGGAAACACGGCGATTTGTGGGCAATGTCGGCGACCTGCTTTCCCTGATTCCGTTGAGAGCGGACGCCGGAAATGTCAGCGTTACCGGCCTGGAGTATCCGCTGAGCGGAGAAACCCTTTGTTTCAGCGCAACCCGGGGAATCAGCAATGTGTTCTGCGATCAGGCGGCAACCGTGTTCCTGGAAGAAGGGCTGTTGCTCTGCGTGATTCAGCATTTTGCCGAGGGGCCCTGGCTTTAGGCGCCCATAGCCGCCATTTTGGAATGTGCCGGCTAACCCATCCCCGAAAGCTTGAGCCAGAGAGAGAATGTAATCGCCGAAAGCAGGGTGCTTACCGACACCGTGGCGGCGGCAAAGTCCATATCCCCGTCAATTTCATGGGCCATCACCACAGCGATGGTCGCTGTCGGCGTGGCAAGAAGCAGCAGCCCCGGCAGATAGTCCTGGGGCGAAATCCCCAGAAACCGGAAGCATATAAACCCCAGGCCTGGCAGGACAATCAGCTTTACGACACTTGCAGACAGGACCGATCCGATACGGAACCGAACCAGATCAAATGACAAGGACGCCCCGATGATCAGCAAGGCCATGGGAAGCGCGAGCCCGCCGATGATTTCCAGCGTCTGATCCAAAACCTTTGGAATGGGAAGCCCCAAAAGAGACACCAGAATTCCGGCTATGGAAGCCAGGATAACGGGATTGCTCAGTATTTTCAGAAAGACAAGGCCCACATTTCCCTTGATTGCCACATTTTCCGAGTAATATTGCAGAATGAATATGGCCAGAAGATTCTGAAGAATCATGACGAATCCCGCAATGATGCTGGTCCGGGCCAGCCCCTCGTTTCCCAGCGCATAAAAGGCAACGGCCAGCGCAATGTATCCGATATTGCCATGGAATGTACTTTGAACGAATGTCCCCCGCTGTCCCTTCCGCGCCACCCGGATAAAACCGGCTGCAAACCAGGCCAGGCCGAACACGACCAGAACGGCCGTCAGAGAGGTCAGCACCACCCGGATGTCAAACTGGGTGGTGAGGTTGGTCCCGGCAATCGAGCGGAAAATCATGGCCGGAATGGCCAGATAAAAAACCAGCCGGTTACCGGGGCCTAAAAACTCCTGGGGAATGAGCCCCCTTTTATGAAATGCCCAGCCCAGCAGAATGACAAAAAAAATGGGAAGGATCGTGGAAAGAATCGTCATGGCCGTCTGAATCTGAAAATAATGAGAAGTTTGTTTGCCGTGCTCAGTATAAATTGACTTTTTATCCGCTTAATCATAAAAATACTACAACACATATCCAGTTAAATTTCAACATCGCTGCACATCATGAATCGGAGCAACGCATGAAAATATTTGATCGCGTGGATCGCACCATCGGCTTAACACCCCTTGTACGCCTCAACCGCATCTGTGAAGGCATGGCTGCGGAAATTGTCGTGAAACTGGAATTTTTCAATCCGCTCGGCAGCGTCAAAGACAGAATCGCCGCCAGTATGATCGAAGCTGCTGAAAAAGAAGGGCTGATTCAACCGGACACCCGAATTGTGGAACCGACCAGCGGCAATACCGGCATTGCTTTGGCCTTTATCTGCGCGGCAAAAAGATACCGTCTTTGTCTGACCATGCCCGAGACCATGAGCATCGAGCGCCGAAAGCTTCTGAAACATCTGGGGGCGGAACTGATCCTGACACCGGGTGCAAAAGGCATGAAAGGCGCTATTGAAACCGCTCTGGACATTGTTGCTGCCGACAGTCGTGCCTATATGCCCAATCAGTTCGAGAATCCGGCTAACCCCAAAGCCCATCGGGAGACAACCGGCCCCGAGATCTGGAACGATACGGACGGACAGGCGGATATCCTGGTCGCCGGAGTCGGCACCGGCGGCACCCTTACCGGTATTTCCCAGTTCATCAAACCCAGAAATCCTTTTTTCCGGTCCATTGCTGTTGAACCCGCGGACTCTCCGGTGCTGGCCGGAGGAAAGCCGGGGCCGCATAAGATTCAGGGCATCGGTGCGGGATTCATTCCCGGTGTGCTGGACCGCTCGCTCATAGATGAGGTGTTTCCGGTGACCAACGACCAGGCATTTGAAACAGCCCGAAATCTGGCGCGGCTGGAAGGAATCCTCTGCGGCATCTCATCCGGCGCCGCTGTCTGGGCTGCCATGGAAGTGGCCAAACGTAAGGATTCCGAAGGCAAAAGGATCGTTGCCATTCTTGCCAGCACCGGCGAACGGTATATCAGCACCGAATTGTTTCAAGATAGTTCGGGAGGATAAATATGGGTACGAATAATGTTGTTTTTCTGGAAGTCATCGAATGGTTCGACGAAACCGGCAGGGAACTGGTCCACCGCATTCCGGAAACCGGTTCCGGTGAAATCAAGTTCGGCGCACAATTGACGGTTCGGGAAAGCCAGGCTGCGGCTTTTTTCTATCAGGGCAAGGCCGTTGCCGCCTTTGGACCGGGCCGCCATACTCTGAAAACTCTGAATATCCCGATACTGTCCAAAATTCTCAGCACGCCTTGGGGGATGACCAGCCCGCTTCGGGCCGAGGTGTATTTTGTCAATCTGAAAACGTTCACCAATCTCAAATGGGGAACCCGTGATCCCGTGGCTTTCAAGGATTCTCAGCTCGGACTCATCCGGTTGCGGGCCTTTGGGGTTTTCAACCTGCAAGTCGTCAAGCCCGGCCTTTTCATCAATTCCCTGGTCGGCACCCAGGGAATTTTTGTCACGGAAGAAATCGAAGCCTATCTCAATCAGGTGATTGTATCCCGCCTGAACGATTATCTCGGTGAAACCCTGGATACCCTTTTGAATCTTCCCGCCCGATATGACGAGATGTCTGAAGAACTGTCCGGACGCCTGAAAAATGATTTTTCCCGTTTCGGTCTTTCGCTTGAGCAGCTTTTCATCAACGCCATTACTCCCCCGCAGGAAGTCCAGCAGGCCATTGACGACAGAAGCCGGATGGGAGCCATTCAGGATATGAGCAAGCTCATGCAGATGAAAACCGCCATGGCCATCGAAAAAGCCGCTGAAAACGAAGGTGCAGCCGGCACGGGCATGGGGACCGGGCTCGGATTCATGATGCCCGGAGTGATGGCGCCTTACATTGCGGAGGGAATGCAGCCGCAGCAGCAAGGCGCTCCGCCGGAGGCGGGGACGGCGTGTCCAAAATGTCAGCATGTCGCGCCCGCAGATGCCAGATTCTGTCCGCAATGCGGCCATCCGCTGCAACCCCATATCCCCTGCATTCAGTGTGGAAAGCCGCTCGCTGCCGGAGACAGATTCTGTCCGGCGTGCGGCCATTCCACAACCGAGAAAAAATAGCCGGAGCAACCCATCGACCTTCTTATCGACTATCAATGCCCTCAGTGCGGCGCACCGGCTGTGCTGAAAGAAACCGACAGGCTCTTTACCTGCACATACTGCCGGGTCAAATCCTGTTTGCTTCCCAAAGGAGTTTTTCGATATGTGCTGCCGCATGTTGCCGCTGTCGGAAAAGAAGTTCTGTTTTTTCCTTACTGGCGATACCGGGGAACACGGTTCCGCTGCATTGAAAACGAGATCCAGCATCAATTTGTCGATGTCACCCATCAGGCCGTTGAATCCATGTATTTCCCTGCTTCCATGGGGTTACGGGCGCAGGCCATGAGACTGGCATTTGTTTCGCCCCATACTGTGGCGCGTTTTCTGGCGCCGGCGTTATCCCTTCAGGACATCCTCATGCGCCAGGAGGTTCGTTTTAAAACGGATGCGGCCAGCCAGAAGGTGTATCACCAGTCTCATGTCGGCGAAGTCCTCAGCTTGATCTATTCCCCGTTTTATATCGATACGCAGTTGGTTGACGCCGTTTTGAACCGTCCGGTTTCAGGTCCGTTGCCGGAGTCTTTCATGAACACACTGCCGGAGTCCGGTCCGCCGGACTGGCAAATGCAGTTCCTCTCCGCCCTGTGTCCTTCCTGCGGATGGGATCTGTTCGGGGAGCGCAATGCCTTTGTCCTGATGTGCGCCAACTGTAATTCGGCCTGGCAGCCGGTCGGCTTTAGCCTCAAACGGGTTCCTGTCGGATTTATCCCGGATGAAAAAGCGGATCTTTTCCTGCCGTTCTGGCGAATCAAAGCCGATGTTTCCGGGATTCCCCTGTCTTCCTATGCAGACCTGGTTCATCTGGCCAACCTGCCCCGGGCGATACAGGAGGGATGGGACCAGGTGGCGTTCCGTTTCTGGTCCCTGGCGTTCAAGCTGAGCCCGAAAGTTTTTTTGTCGCTTTCCATTCGCATGAACCTGACGCAGCCCCAGGAGAAACTGAAATCCGGGAATCCGCCGGGGCCGGTTTATCCTGCCACGCTTTCGATTGCCGAAGCCGTTGACGCCCTGAAAACCAGCCTGGCAGGCATGATGAAACCGGTTGAAACCGGATTTCCAAAATTGCCGCAGATTCACATCAAGGCGCTTCGGTTTGTTCTGGTATATGTTCCCTTTCAGAGCGGACAGCACGAATGGCTTCAGCCGCGCTACAACATCGCCATCAACAAAAATCTGCTGTCCCTGACGGATCATTAAAGAAACGAGGTGTAACAAGATGAAAGATTCGCCTTTTCCAGACAATTCCGCAGCCGTATCCACGGGAGTCCGCTATCTGGACGAACTGCTGGGCGGGCTGTTTATCGGCGACAATGTGATCTGGTATGATGATGCCGGAAGCCTTGCCGGCGCATTCTGCCATAAATTCCTGCAGTCTTCCCAGAACCTGAAAAAGGACTTGATCTATGTCAGTTTTGATCGGTCCCCCAAGAATCTTCTCGACAATCTGGGGCCACTTTCAGCCAGTGACCGGCTGATTCTGATCGACTGTTTTACCTATGGCAAGGGGGCGGGCTCAACTGTTTTTCTGAAATTCTACGAAGATCAGAACATGCCATGGCCGTGTCAGATTGTGTGCGTGGAAGATCCCAAAAATACGCACAACGTCATGGAGATTTTTTATAATGTCCATGCCAAACTGAAAGGAGATGTCCGGTTCATCTTTGAGAGTCTGACAGGCATGCAGGAATTATGGCAGGGCGAAGATCAGATTCTGAATTTTTATGCCCACTCCTGCCCCAGACTTTATGAGTTGAATACCGTGGCGTACTGGCTGATTGAAAAACGCGCGCATTCCTCCCGGCTGAGGGCTCAGATCAACCAGATCGCACAGGTGGTGATCGATCTGTCGGTGAAGCGCGGCAAAACCGCATTGACCCTGATCAAGGCTGAAAAACGGCACCTTCCCTCGCCCAACGCACCCTATGACTACTGGGCAAAGGATATGCAGATATCCTTTGAGGCGGAATCACATCCAATCAGCCGAATCGATGTGGGAAGCCGGCTGAAGGAATTGCGCACCCGGCAGGGGTTGTCTCAGAGCGATCTGGCCAGACAGGTTGGCGTCACGGCCAGCACCATCTCCCAGGTGGAAGGCAATTTGATTTATCCGTCTCTCCCGGCCCTGCTAAAGCTTGCCGAAGTGCTGGGTGTTGAGGTGGGTCAGCTCTTTCAGGTATCCAGGCAAACCGGCAGAAAAATCCATTTTACGGCCGGAGATGTCATGGATGTCAGCTCTCCGGACTTTCCGCATGCGCTTGTCTCCGGAAAACGGCTTCTCCCCCTGAATATGGATACCGACGCCGCTCCGTATCTGATTGAAATCCCCCCGGGTGTAAAGCTCCAAATCCACTTTTTTGCCCATAAAGGACAGGAATTCGGCTATCTCCTGTCCGGCGAACTTCACCTGACCGTCAATTCAACAGATTACACCCTCAAACCCGGGGAGCTGATCTACCTGACCACTGAAACGCCCGGCCAGTGGTGGGTCAACCCCGGCCAGGAGACTGCCCGCCTGCTGTGGGTCAACATCAAATAGGTGCGTTCAAATCGTGGGCGCTTCTCCCATGTCATGATGCAAATCTGAAAATATAAAGGGCGTCCCCTTCCTGTGACCCTTCCTGACTCTTATGCACCGCCCAGGCATTTGGTGATGTTGTCCCAATGGTCTTTTTTGACCCACTGATATTTTTCCTGGAACAGCGTATCCGTAATCAGGCGCTTTCCACTGGCTTTTCGCTGCAGAAATTTTTGAAAATCTCCGGGCCCGCTATTGTACATGGCATACAGGGCGCAGGCCAGGGTATCGGGATCCAGCTGCCCGGCCTTTTTATTAGATAGTCCATACCGGGTGAAATACTGTTCCAGGATCTCACAGCCGGCCCGGGCATTATAGCGGATATTCCAGCGAAGGTGCTTTAAATCATACAGTCCCCGCCAGACGCGTTCGTTGACCTGCATCATGCCAACGGATGTGTTGTTGTAAGAAATCAGGTAGGTGATTTTGCCTTTTTTTTTCAGAAACTGGCGAAAACAGCTTTCCTGCCATCCCGTCGCCGATACGGCCTGCAAAAAAACCGTGTGATAGGAAGCTGGAATGGTATTCTTTTTCAGCGTCTCATCAACGGCTTCCTTTAACAGGATCTTGATCTGCTCGAGACAGTACTCGAGATTTTCCGGCGACAGCACCCATTGCCGGATTGCGGCGATTTCAGCATCCTGGATCCTGTCTTCCGCCCAGCAGGGTTTCAGGAAAAAAGAAAGGACTGCCTTGGACAAATCCATGTCTTCGGTTTTTTCCGGATTCGGGAGGATCTCTTCTTCGATTTCCGGCAACCCTGTTCCGATGGATTTCACATCAAAGGCCGGACCGGCCACAATGATCGGCGGCCCCATACCCAGAACCTCCCGGAGAACCGGATCAACGTCGCTCCGGTACAGCAACTCGATGGGAGATCCCTGTCCGCCCAGAAATTTCGCCAGGCGAATAAGGCCATTCCTGCTGATTTCGAACCCGAATGAAGGTCCCAGTTGGTCCAGGCCGGACAGGGCATCGGCGGCCGTAAAAAACGCCAGATATCCCAGAACGGCCTTGGATGGCTCATTTCCCAGATGGTTTCGAAATACCGGGGAAAGCTGCTTCCATGCCGTGACAAACTGTTCCCGGACAAAATCCCGTTTGGAGGCGGTCTTTTCGGAAAGCTCCTGAACAAACCGATGCCGGGCATCCAGAAGGGTGCTGAAAATAATTCGGCGTTCATCCGCAGACAGGGGTTTTTGGGACAGGGATTGAAATATCTGAACCAGAAATGCATCCCAGGCTTCCCAGGTGCTGACAAATGATGCCAGCTCTTCTTCAGAAATGGTTTCCACAACACCGGACCGGGCTGCTTTTTCGATTTTTTCAGCTTCAGCCGAAAGATCAACGGTCAGGGCTTCCGGCAGAGTCTCGATTTTACCGGGCCGCAGGCTATCCAGCATCTGCCTGGCCCGATCCGCGGCCTCTTCATCGAACAGGGGGAGCAAAAAGGATTTCAGGTCCGACACCGGCGGCGCCAGATTGACCGTGATGCGCTTCAGATAGTCAAAAACCTGGGTTTCGATGATCTCCCAGATCACATCCGGCAGTTTTGTTGGATCATGATGGGTATTCAATAGCTCCGAATTCTGACTTTCAAAAGAAAGGACCCAGGTTCTCCGGTCGACCTTGGGCGTCTGGAACAAGATCAGATAGCCTTCCCAGACAAGAGGCAGGCGGCATTTTCCCGCTAATTCCGTACCGGCGGTCACTTTCAGGCGTGTTTCAAATTGAAACTTTGCGTTTTTTACAAAAAAACGGGGCTCCGATATGGTGATTTTCCGGCAGGGATCGGATTCATCTTCCAGAACTGCGATCTGTCCGGGTGAGGTGAAAGCGGACTGGATTACCAGGGAACGCAGCAGTTTATAGTCAATTCGCATCGGAAAAGAAACCCTGTCCGCTCTGGCTGTCGTCGGAACCGCAACCAGCAGACACAGGATGATGAGCGCCCACAGCCGCCACTTGGACCGGCCCAGGCATCTTCTCCGATTGATGTTTTCCGAAATGCTCAAGAAAATCATTGATTTAACGCACATGATCACAAGCCTTTTATGGCATGGGGTATTCTGTCCATGCCATGACGGTTAATTATCGAAAACTGACAGGCTCATGACGCGCCTGCCACAAAAAAACTCCCTATTCCGGTATCGGGATAGGGAGTCACAAGCATTCGATCCATGCATCAGGCCTGAAGGTTTGCTTGTAAACACCTGGTTACATTGGATTTCGATGTCTGTGGGTCAAACGGCTACCAGCCCCATGTCAGATAATTGTGAATGGAATCGGCCGCCTTTCTGCCGGCACCCATCGCCAGAATAACGGTGGCGGATCCCGTGACGATATCACCTCCGGCCCAGACCCCTTTTTTGGTGGTCTTTCCGGTTTCGGGATCTGCGTTGATGTATCCCCACTTGTTGAGTGTCAGATCAGGAGTCGTCTGGGTCAGCAGCGGATTGGCGCCGGCGCCCACGGCAACGATCACCAGGTCGCAATCCATCATAAACTCCGAACCTTTTATCGGAATGGGCCGCCTTCTGCCGGAGGCATCCGGCTCGCCCAGCTCCATCTTGAGGCATTCCATGCCGGTCAGCCGGCCTTTTTCATCACCGATAAAACGGGTGGGCGCGGTCAGAAGAAAAAATTCAATCCCTTCTTCGTCTGCGTGATGAATTTCAGCCTTTCTGGCAGGCATCTCGTCGCGGGACCGGCGATAGACGATGCGGACGCTGTCTGCGCCCAGGCGCATGGCAGTTCGAGCAGAGTCCATGGCCACGTTTCCGGCGCCCAGAACGACGACGTTTTTACCTAGGGGAATCGGGGTGTCCACCTTCGGAAACAAGTAGGCCTTCATGAGGTTGGCCCGTGTGAGATATTCATTGGCGGAAAGAATGCCGATCAGGTTTTCGCCCGGGATGTTCATGAATTTGGGAAGGCCTGCGCCGACTCCCAGATAAACCGCATCATAACCTTCTTCAAAGAGCTCGTCCAGGGATACGGTTCTTCCCACCACCTGGTTGCATTCCACTTTGGCGCCAAGCTTCTCCAGAAAGGCCACTTCAGAAAAAACGATTTCCTTGGGAAGCCTGAATTCCGGAATGCCGTAAACCAGAACCCCGCCTGGCTTGTGAAAAGCTTCCAGAACCGTCACCTCATGGCCTTTGCGAACCAGATCTCCCGCCACCGTCAGGCCGGATGGCCCGGATCCGACGACAGCGATCTTTTTGCCGGTCGGTTTATCCCTGGGTGGGAGTTCGCCGGTGCCGTGCATGCGCTCGTAATCCGCGACAAACCGTTCCAGGTTTCCAATGGCAACCGCATCCCCTTTTTTGCCCACGATACAGTATCCTTCGCACTGAATCTCCTGGGGGCATACCCGCCCGCAGACGGCCGGAAGGCTGTTCTTCGACCACAAATTGCGGATGGAACCGGTCATATCCCCTTTGGTAATCAGGTTGATGAACCCGGGGATGTCCACGCCCACCGGACAACCTTCAACGCAGCCTGGTTTTTTGCACTGAAGACATCTGCCGGCTTCCGCCATGGCCTGTTCCAAGGTGTAGCCCGTGGGAACTTCCTGAAAATTGCGTCTTCTGATTTCTGGTTTCTGTTCCGGCATGGCCTGCCGGGGAGTCGTTTTTTTGGTCTCTGTTTTTTCCGCCATAATATCCTCCTAAATAATTACGAATTCATAATTCGTAATTCGTAATTAAGTTTAAGCCTGCTGAAGGGTGCAATAATCATTATAGCACTTTTTTTCATCTTCGCAGTAAGCCTGAAGTCTTCGCATCAGCTCATCAAAATCCACCTTGTGCCCGTCGAATTCAGGCCCGTCCACACAGGCAAATTTTGTTTCTCCGCCAACCGAAACCCGGCATCCGCCGCACATGCCGGTGCCATCCACCATAATCGGATTCAGGCTGACCATGGTCGGCACATTAAAGTCTTTGGTGAGTTTGGATACGAACTTCATCATGGGAACCGGCCCGATGGCGACCGCCAGCTTGACATCCTCTTTTTCAAGAACCTGTTTGAGCACTTCGGTCACAAACCCGTGATGCCCGTACGACCCATCGTCCGTGCACACGTGAAGCTTGTGGGAAGCCGCTTTCATCTCATCTTCCAGAATGAGAATATCCTTGCTTCGGGCGCCGATGATACTGATGACGTTGTTTCCGATTTCCTTAAGTCCCCGTGTGATGGGGTGAAGAACGGCAATTCCCGTTCCGCCTCCCACGCAGACCACGGTTCCCACCTTTTCAAGATGGGTGGGCTTGCCCAGCGGACCGATGACATCCTGATAGCTTTCTCCGACTTTTAAGGATTTAAATAGAGCCGTGCTTTTTCCGACCACCATGTAGATGATGGTGAGGGTGCCTTTTTCCGGGTTTGTATCCGCCATGGTCAGCGGAATGCGCTCGCCGGCTTCATTGGCCTTCAGGATCACGAACTGTCCGGGTTTTGCTTTTTTGGCAATCAGGGGCGCCTCGATTTCATTGAGGACGATGGTTCCGCCTGCCATTTCCTTGCGTTGAACAATTTTAAACATTACAAACCTCCAGAGATTCAGATGGTGATGAATTAAGCAGCACAAGCTGGCTGCAGATATCCTGTGATGAAACGGTCAATTGCGTGTAAAGGGGATTAACGGCCCGGCAGACTTCCGCCAGGGCTTTTTCAGGCGTATTGTTGATTTCGCTCAAATGGGCCAGAATGACATGCTGAAGCTGATAGTGCTGAATTTCCTCCAGGAGAATCCGGGAATCCCGGTTGGAAAGATGGCCGGTTCTGCCATTGACCCGCTGTTTTAAATGCCAGGGATAGGGGCCGCTGATCAGCATGTCCGGGTCATGATTGGCTTCCAGAATCAGCAAATCGCACGATTGCAGGTGGTGTCTGACCATTGCCGTTGCAATTCCCAGGTCGGTTGCGATCCCGATTTTTTTTTGATTCAGGGCGATCGTAAACCCTGCCGGATCAGCAGCATCATGGGAAATTGAAAAGGGATGGATATGTAACATATTGATTTTAAAAGATGCGCCGCAATTGAATGTAACCGTTTTCTTAAGATTTCTTAACTGAGGTGATGCGGCTGCCGTTTTTGCGCTGATATACACGGGAAGGTCGAAGCGCCGGGAGAGGACGCCCACGCCGCGAATATGATCCTCATGTTCATGAGAGACCACAATGGCATTGAGGGATTCGGGGCTGAGATCCCTGGATTTGAGCCGGCGTTCGATTTCGATTCCGGAAAGCCCGGCATCCACGAGAATGGCGGTACGGCCATCCGAAATATAAATGGAATTTCCCTTGCTGCCACTGGCCAGCATGCACAGGGAAATGCCGGAATCTTGCGGCGCCGAGAAATTTGGTGAAAACTCCGGTTTGTCAGACATCATCTACCTGCCTCTCTTGTACGGCCTCCTCAGAAAAACAAGAAGTTTGCAAGAGCAGCTCTATACTGCACCCGATTGCCGGCTACTTGCCCGTGTGGCCAAACCCACCTGCATTCCGGCTGGTTTTATCCAAACTACCGACTTCTTCAAGCCCTGCCTGGTACACCCGGTGAATGATCATCTGAGCAATCCGGTCGCCCCGCCGGATCGCGTAAGCGTGTTTTCCCAGATTGATCAAAGCCACCTGGACCTCTCCCCGGTAATCCGCGTCGATGGTTCCCGGCGAATTGATCAGTCCGATCCCGTGCTTCACTGCAAGCCCGCTTCGAGGCCGGATTTGGGCTTCATAACCATTGGGAATGGCCATCATCAATCCGGTTGGAATCAGGTGAATCGTGCCGGGCTCCAGGATCAGCTCCTGTGCAACGGCAGCATGCAGATCCATGCCGGCAGCCTGAGGCGTCATATAGCGGGGCAGCGGAATATCCGCGTTCGTCTTCGGATCGATCCGGCAGAAGCGGATGGTTGGGGGGGCTTCAGCATCCATGCTTTGCTTCCATCAGGCCATCATGAGCTGTTCAAATTGAGACACATCCTGCACCGGCCCATGCAGTGTCAGGGTCATCTGATTCTTTTGAAAGATCTCTTCGGCAAGTAACTGAATATCCGAAGGGACGACCCGGTCAATCTCGTCCAGAATCTCCTTCAACGGGGTATAGCGACCAAAATGAAATTCGCCCTGGGCCAGCCGCGCCATCTGGTTTTCATTGCTTTCAGAGGCCATGAGCAGATTTCCCTTGGTAAATTCCTTGGCATGCTGGAGTTCATCCTCTGTTACCGGAACGTCTTTGAGGCTTTGCAGCGTATTCAAAATAAGGTCTACGGTTTCAAATGCATGAACCGGATCCACGCCGGCATAAGCTCCGGACATGCCCGTATCCACAAAAGATGAAACAAACGAGTACACCGAGTATGCCAGGCCCCGCTGCTCACGGATCTGCTGAAAAAGCCGCGAGCTCATGTTTCCGCCAAGAATGGTGTTCATCAGGGACAAAACATAGCGCCTGGGATCGGTCGTGGACAATCCGCGCGTATTGAGGCAGATATGAACCTGTTCGAGATCTTTTGTGTGAATTCCCACACTGAAGCGGCCTTGCGGAAAGCCGCGGGCCGGAATGGGATTTCCGGTCCGAATGGCTTCAAATGCCGGTCGGGCCAGATCAACCAGACAATTGTGCTCAATGTTTCCAACGGCAGTCACCGCAATCCGATCCGGCTGGTAAAGCCGCTCAAAAAAGCCTCGAATGGTTTTGGAATCAAATTGCAGAATGTTGTCGTGGGTGCCCAGGATCGACCTTCCCAGGGGATTCTCCCCCCAGAAGGACCGGGCAGCCAACTGGTGTACGTATTCATCCGGCGTATCTTCCAGCATGCCGATTTCCTGAAAGATGACCGGGCGTTCTTTTTCAATTTCAGCTTCATCAAACAAGGAATTCAAAAAAATATCCGTCAGAATTTCCGACATGGTTTCAAGATGATTCGCCATGACTTTGGCATGGTAACAGGTATTTTCCATGGACGTAAAGGCATTGGTATATCCGCCGATGGCGTCAAAGGCTTTGGCGATTTCAAAAGCCGAGCGTTTTTGCGTCCCCTTAAACATCATGTGCTCAATAAAATGAGACAATCCATTTTCAGCATCGGTCTCATCCCGGGATCCGATGTTGACCCAGACCCCCATGGATACGGACTGAACGTGCGGCATTCTTTGAGAGAGAATGCGAACACCGTTTGATAATAGGGTTTTCTCGATTCTGTCATCTGGTTTCAAAAGTTTATTGCTCCTCTTCCAAAACCGCTTTATGACTTAACCGAATCTTGCCGTCCCGGGATATCTCCAGAACTTTTACCTTGAGCGTATCGCCTTCCTTCACCACATCCGTAACCTTTGTCACCCTTCGGGTGGAAAGCTGGGAGATGTGAACCAGACCATCGGTTCCCGGAGAAATCTGGACAAAAGCTCCAAAATCCATGACTTTGACAACCGTTCCTTCATAAATTCGCCCGACCTCCGGCTCCATGACAATGCCTTGAATAAGCTTCAGGGCGGCATCGCCTTCGGCCTTTGAAATCGCCGCAATCTTCACCAGGCCCGTATCATCAACCTCAACGCGGGTGTTGGTTTCGCTTTGAATCGAGCGGATCATTTTCCCGCCGGGGCCGATGATATCCCTGATCTTGTCCGGATTGATTTTTATCGTCACAATGGCCGGTGCATACTGAGAGATTTCTTCCCGCGGCTTGTCCAGCGACGCCAGCATCTTGCCCAGAATATGGAGCCTGCCGGTTCGAGCCTGTTCCAGCGCCTTTCCCAGGATTTCCTTGGGAAGCTCGTGAATCTTGATATCCATCTGAAGGGCGGTGATGCCTTCGCTGGTGCCTGCGACCTTAAAATCCATGTCCCCGGTATGATCTTCGTCCCCAAGGATATCCGATAAAATGATCACGGTTTCCCCGTCTTTGACCAGCCCCATGGCAATTCCGGCCACAGGCGCCTTGATGGGAATGCCGCCGTCCATCATGGCCAGGGTTCCGGCGCAAACCGTACCCATGGAAGAGGATCCGTTGGACTCCAGAACCTCCGAAACAATGCGGATGGTATAGTCAAAATCGGCTTTGGCCGGCAGCACTTTTTCAAGCGCCCGTGTCGAAAGACCGCCGTGACCAATGTCCCTGCGGCTGGGGCCCGAGAGTCTTTTGACCTCTCCCACTGAAAAAGGCGGGAAATTGTAATGGAGCATGAACGGCCTGGATTCTTCTCCGCTCAAGGTTTCCACCCGCTGCTCATCCTGCCCGGAGCCCAGGGTCAACACGCCGAGCACCTGGGTTTCACCGCGGGTAAACAGCGCACTGCCGTGAGGTCTGGGAAGAATGCCGATTTCACAGGTAATGGGGCGGATTTCGTCGAATTTCCGGTTGTCTATACGGCGGCCTTCTTTTAAAATCAGGTTCCGGCTGATGGCTTTCTGAATGTCCTGAAGGGTTGCTGAAACCTCTTCTTTCCGATCGGCGTAGGCTTCTCCGAGTTCTTTCATCACCTCGGATTTGACTGCACGCATCGCTGCATAGCGCTCGATTTTATCGGCAATGCCGAGTGCATCCTTGATGCGCTGATTGGCCAGGGACTCGACTTTTTCAACCAGGACCGCATCTTTTTCAGGCATTGAAAATGCCCGTTTGGGTTTTCCGCAGCTTTCACGAAGCTTTTTCTGAATTTCAATGACCGGCTGCATGGCCTGATGACCAAAGAATATGGCCTCGAGCATATCCGCCTCGCTTACGATATTACCGCTGCCTTCCACCATGACAACGCCGGTGGCGGATCCGGCAACGATGATATTGATGTCGCAGTCCTCAAATTTTTGCAGAGGCGGGTTGATGACCAGTTGCCCCTCGATGCGGCCTACCCGGACACAGGCAATCGGTCCTTCAAACGGAATGTCGGACAGACCCAACGCTGCCGACGCCCCGATCATGGCCAGGGTGTCCGGATCATTTTCCTGATCCATGGACAGAACCGTGGCAATGACCTGGGTTTCAAAATTGTACCCCTTGGGGAAAAGCGGCCGGATCGGCCTGTCAATCAATCTGGCTGTCAGGGTTTCTTTTTCACTGCCCCTTCCGATTTCACGGCGGAAATAATTTCCGGGAATCCGGCCGGCGGCATAAATTTTTTCCATGTATTCTACCGTTAACGGCAGAAAATCCCCTCCGGTGCTTTCGTTGGTCGAAACTACGGTCACCAGAACAATGGTCTCTCCGTATTGAACCACCACAGCGCCTGAAGCCTGTTTGGCGACTTTTCCGGTTTTAATGCTTAACGGTTTATCCCCGAGTGTTGCTTCGAGAACAACTTCCATATTTGCCTCCTTATGTTGAGCGACGCAGTCTCAACCTTTTGAAAATACGTCGCATTGTGGTCATGCTGGCTGATGATTCGCATGAACGGCCGAGTCTCACCACCACAAAACTTAAGCCAGCAAGCGGGCAAAGTTCTGTATGGAACCCATCAGATTAACGAGATCAGGTTTTCCTGACATGACGATTCCTGACTATCTTCTCAATCCCAGGGTTTCAATAATGGTTCGATAGCGCTGAATGTCTTTGTTTTTGACATAATTCAAGAGCCTGCGGCGTCTTCCAACCAGCATCAGCAGGCCCCTGCGGGAATGGTGATCCTTGGTGTGCACCTTCAGGTGTTCGGTAAGATAGGTAATGCGATGCGTGATGAGGCCGACCTGCACCTCCGGCGACCCGGTGTCGCTCTCATGAAGTTTATACTGGTCAATCAGTTTTTTCTTGTCTTCGGGTTTAAAAACCACTTTCTTTAATCCTCCTGTTTTACAATAGTGAAATGGGTGAATTCCGCTCCACCCCTGCGGGCATTCATCTCAACTTGCCGTGAACTATTGGCCACAGCAATGCAACAACATTTTAATGCTTTTTAAGTTAAGGCTGAATCCAAGGTTGATGAATGCGTGACCTCGGGCTAAGCCCTAACTACCTTCACCTGCATGCTTCCAAAGCACGCAGGTTCAAGACTGAAGAGGCTGGAAAAGTTTCAGCCTGTCCATGATGACTTTATACAAACGAACAGCAATACGTAAACCCGTGTTGAACCCGGTCATAACTGAGAATGGACAGCAGATGGTCGTTACCGTCAATGATTTTTACCAGGTTCTCACCGGATAAAAAACAAGAAGGCGGAACATCCGTTGTCGTAATCATCATGCCATATTTGAGCTTATCCGTCAAAGCTTTATCTGCCTGAAAAGAAACCATATCCGGCAAAGCGTCGGCCATACCGGTCAGATGCCGGTCGATATTGCCGGACCGGGCCAGTTCTTCCAGTTCAGAAAGGGAAATAGCATCTGCGATTGTGTAGCCGCTACTGGCTGTCCGTCTGAGATTCTTCAGATGGCCGCCGCAGCCCAGGATTTTTCCGATGTCTGCACAGAGCGTACGGACATAGGTTCCTGCGCTGCAGTGCACCTCAAAACGGACCCTTGGCGATGCAATTTCCAGAATTTCAAGTCCGTAAATCTGAATCTGACGAACAGGTTTTTGAAACGGCTCTCCTTTTCGGGCAAGTCTGTACAGCGGAACCCCCTGATGCTTCAATGCCGAATATACCGGTGGAGCCTGATTCGTCGTCCCCATGAAAGACTTCATGACAGCCCGCAGTGCATCTTCGGGAGCGTCAACGGCTGCACAGGTTGCAATCACGGTTCCCGTGGAATCCTGAGTGTCTGTTTCAATGCCCAGGCAGAGTTCCGCCTGATAGGTCTTGGCGCTGTTCAACCAGAAGCGGGCCAGCCGGGTCGCCTGATTGACGCAGACAATCAAGACGCCTGTGGCAAACGGGTCAAGTGTCCCGGCATGACCCACTTTCTGGGCATGAAGCAGGCGTTTGACAATGGAGACAACCCTGGCGGAAGACAGCCCCGGCGGTTTGTCGATCACAAGTATCCCATTCAGGGATGTGTTTTTATCCAGCACAACACCTGGCTCCTCTCAAATCGACTCCGTCATCTGCAGGATCTGGTCTTTAATCTCCATCAGACTGGATTCGATGCTGAAGCCTGCCGCGCTCTGGTGTCCGCCGCCGCCGAACATGGCGGCAATGGCGGCCACATCCACACTGCCATCAGATCGCAGGCTGACATGATACGGGCGCCGTTGACCTGTAGATCGTTCACCGCCGTTCAACTGCTCCTGAATCAGCACGGCGACCTTGACATCCTGAATGCGCCGGGCATAGTTGATCATGCCATCCGTATCTTCGGGCTGTGTGCCGGTTTCATTCAGCATCGCGCGCGTCAAGGCCATGAGAGAAACCTTTCCGTTTTCAGATATTTCAATGGAATCGAGCGCAAGGTTTAAGAGTTTGATCCTTCCCAGAGAGTAGGTTCCGTAAACATGCTGGGCAACCTGAAACGGATCTACACCGCAGGAGACCATATTTTCACAGATTTGAAAGGTGTTACGGTTGGTATTGGAAAATCGGAATGACCCGGTATCGGTTAAAATTCCGGTGTAGATACAGGTGGCCAATTCCTGCGTAAACGGGATACGCATCCGCTCAAACAGCCGATAGAGAATTTCCGTGCAGGCGCATGCCTGGACATCAATCATCTGGCAGGTACCAAACCGGGTGTTGGTAATATGGTGATCGATGTTGATGATTTCTGGTATTTGATCGATGACGCCCGCTGCCTCGCCGACCCGTATCAAGTCCCCGCAGTCAAGAACCACGGCCGTATCAAACAACGCTGCGGAGTTCAGATGGCTGATCACACTGTGAACCCCCGGCAAAAAACGATACACCGCCGGAATCGGGCTTTCGTTATAGAGCGTAATCTGCTTGTGCTTCCCCTGCAGCGCCAGATTCATGGCAAGCAGCGATCCGATGGCGTCTCCGTCGGGACTGGCATGGGTGGTAATCAGCACATTCCTGCTGCTATTCAAGCGGTGTATGAGATGATCCATCTGCTGTATCGATTGTTTTTAAGACTCGGTCGATGTGCGAACCGTAATCAAAGGATTCATCATAAAAAAACCGGATACCGGGCATATATCTCAGACCTAACTGACTGGCCAGCGTACGCTTGATATATCCCAGAGCGCTGTTAAAGCCTTCGGTTGCATCTTCACGGGTGTATTTACCCTCTGTCAGGGTAAAGTAGATTCTGGCGCTTCGCAGGTCTTTGGACATCTTGACTCCGGAGATGGCAACCCGGTTCAGCCGGGGGTCGCTGATGTCTTTTCGAAGAATATCCGAAATAATTCTCTGAATTTCCCCGCTGACCCTGTCCGATCGTGTATAGGATTTCATAACCGCATCATTTCCATTTCACTGTTTATGACTTGCGCGACTCGCAGTTCATGGGCAAGATTTAATATTTTGTCCATTTTGGAGTTCACCAGCGGGCCGCTGTTTCCAACCAGGGCAAACCCGATCTCTGCCATCTGGTGGATATCATTGGCGCCGACTTCTGCAACAGAAACGTTGAAATGATTCTGAATCTGATGGACAACTGCCTTGACGACCGATCTTTTTTCCTTAAGCGATCGGCAATCAAACAGCCTGAAAGTAATGATTCCGTATCCGACAACCATATACTCCGATTATTCAACTTCGGGTTTGAATTCTTCCAGGTAATAGCATTCGATGATATCCCCCAACTTGATATCATTATAGTTTTCGATGCCAATGCCGCATTCGTAACCGCTGACCACTTCCTTGACATCGTCCTTGTAGCGTCTGAGACTGCTGATTTTGCCTTCAAACGTCACAATCCCATCTCTTAGCAGCCGGATCAGCTTGCCGCGCTGGATTTTTCCATCGGTTACGGAACAGCCCGCAATGGTCCCGACTTTGGGTACATGAAAAAGATCGCGTACCTCGGCCCGGCCCAGAACCCGTTCCTGAAAAGTGGATTTCATCATGCCGACAATGGCGTCTTTCACATCCTTGATGACATTGTAAATGATGTTATAAAAACGCATGTCCACATGCTCTTCAGCGGCCATGGCCTGAACCTTGGCACTGGGCCTGACATTAAAGCCGATGATAATAGCGTCGGATACCGTGGCCAGAGACACATCGGATTCGGTGATTGCGCCGGTTGCGGCATGGACCACATTGATATTGACTTCTTCGTTGGAGAGTTTGACCAGAGAATCCCCCAGCGCTTCGATGGATCCATGAACATCCGCCTTGATGATGATGTTCAGGTCCTTGACCAGACCATCCTTCATCTGCTCAAAAAGTTTATCCAGACTCAGCCGGGTGGTTTTGGTCAGGTCCTTGGATCGCTGTTTCTGAATCCGGTGAAGACTGACCTGCTTGGCGTCCTTTTCATCCGCAAGGGCGACCAGTTCATCGCCGGCCATGGGCACGCCGGAAAGACCGATGACTTCAACCGGCATGGAGGGGCCGGCCGATTCCACTTGAACCCCGCAATCGTTTAACAGGGCTCGAACCTTGCCGTAGTGGACTCCGCAGACCACGGCATCTCCTGCCCGCAGCGTTCCCTGCTGCACCAGCACCGTTGCCACCGGACCACGTCCGATATCCAGTTTGGCTTCAACAACGTGGCCGAATGCCGGTCTTTCCGGGTCTGCTTTCAGTTCCATGACTTCTGCCTGCAGGAGAATCATCTCCAGCAATGTGTCTATTCCGATGTTGGTTTTGGCGGAAACCTTAACAAAAATGGTATCCCCTCCCCAATCTTCTGAAACCAGACCGGCATCGGCCAGCTCACGCTGAACCCGGTCGGTATCGGCGCCGGGTTTATCAATCTTGTTGATGGCAACAATGATCGGGACATTGGCAACCCTGGAGTGATTGATGGCCTCAAGGGTCTGGGGCATGACGCCATCATCCGCGGCCACAACAAGGACAACCAGATCGGTGATGCCGGCTCCGCGAGACCGCATGGCGGTAAATGCTTCATGCCCGGGAGTATCCAGAAAAACAATCTGTCCCCGGTCCGTGGTAACGTGATAAGCGCCGATATGCTGTGTGATGCCGCCGGCCTCCCCTTCCGTGACGCGGGTCTTTCGAATCACATCCAGAAGCGATGTCTTTCCATGATCCACATGCCCCATGATGGTAACCACCGGTGGTCTTCCGATCCGCTTTTCCGGATCTTCCTTTTCGACCTTCAAAAATGTGTCTTCCTCAAAAGCAGCTCTTTCAAGCTCAAAATTGAATTCCGTGGCAACCAGAACCGCAGTGTCAAAATCAATGACCTGATTGAGGGTTGCCATAACTCCCATGCCCATCAGTTTCACAATGATCTCACTGGCTTTAACCCCCATGCGCTTGGCAAGCTCGGATAGAGCGATGGTGTCATCCACTTTAATCCGTCGCTTGATTGCCTTGGGGGTGGTTAACTGGGGTTTCAGCAGAACCGGGAGCTGTTTGCCTTTACCGCCTTTTCGGCCGGCTTTACGGTTCCGCAGCGTGTCTGAATATAGATCGGCTCCTTCAACGATTTCTTTTTTCCGAAAGGGGATCTTCTTTTTAATCAGTTTTTTATCGACGACTTCTTCCTCGGGTTCTTTACCAATCTTCTTTTTCTTTTTGTCCTTGATGATGACTTCTTTGGGCTTTTCAACAATTGGAAGCACTTCGGGAACAACCTGGGGGAATTTCTCCGATTTGAATTTAGGCCTTCTGGCGATAGACAGATCCTTTTCATGATGCCGGACGGGTTCAGGTGTTTTGGCCACAACCGGGGCCTCAAGAACAGGCGCAGGCAGTTTGATGATTTTGGCCGGCATATCCTTTTTGAGTTTCTTTTTCTTTTTTCCGGCCCTTTCCATGCGCGCTTCCAGCGTAAAAGCAGGGAGTTCAGCCAGCGGCAATTCTGGGTAACCTTCTGATATCAAGGAAGGTATTTCCGGAACGGATAGCACGTCATCACCGGGTTCTTCCGTTTCTTCAGTTTCGGGAAGTGCTGTCTTCTCTTGCTCAGCCGCTGTTTCCACAATGCCGGCGGGCGCCTGGGCCGCTTTCTGTTTTTCAACTAAGGGGGTAATGATCAATGCCGGTTCTTCATCGCTGACCGGTGCTGTGGAAACGGGCATTTCGGATCCAGAAGCATCCGGCGCTTCTGCTGCGGTAAAATCAGGTGCTTTGCGACTGACCGGGGGTTCGGGTTTTTCTTGCTTTAAGTGCGTCTTGACAGAAAGCGGCCGTTCGGGTTCCATCGCACCCGTTTCTGCAGCAATTTTGGAAAAAACTTCAGGTTCTTCCGGGGAGATTGGCTGCAGCGGCGGTTTTTCATCGGGAACAGCTTCTTTGGCGGCAGGTTCCCTGCGTCGTCGAATAATGGTCGGTTTGACCGGTATGACTTGGGCTTTTTTATGTTTTCCACCGACGACATTTTCCTTGATTTTGGCAATGTCTTCATCTTCCAGAGTACTTAAATGACTGACTACGGAAATGTCCAGATCCCGCATTCTTTCAAGCAGTACTTTATTGGTCATGTTAAGATCCCTGGCAAGTTCAAATACTCTGATTTTTGCCATTTACCCCCCTTAAATTTTCTGATGTTCCAGCTTTGATAACCGCCCCCGAACCCTTTAGCTTTCTGAACATGCAAAAAGCCCCTTACTGTGTTCAATCTTATCGGCACCAGACAAGGACCCTCTTAAATATTCTCATCCTTATCCGGTGTCTCAATATCTGCAGGCTTGCCGGCTGAGGACGACTTGTCCCCGGACCTTCGTTTTCTCTGAGAACCCGAGAAAGCCTGTCTTGCAGCACTTATCAGAATTAATGCCATTTCTTCTTCCAGGCCTTCAATGTCCGCAAGGTCTTCGGCTGAAGCATGGCTGAGCTCTTCGATCGAGTAAAAACCTTTTTCACACAACGCATCGGCAAGAGAAGGGCTCACCCCTGGAAGGGATGCCAGGACATCGTAATTTTCCTTCATGGTATCGGTGTATTGCTTTTCACTTTTGACGTCCAGTTGCCATCCGGTCAGCTTTGAAGCCAGTCGAACATTCTGGCCGCGCTTGCCGATGGCAATGGACAGGAATTCGTCCGGCACAATGACTTCCATCGCATGTTTGGTTTCATCAATAATGACTCTCAGGATTTCAGCAGGCGCCAGCGCGTTGCAGACATATTTTGCCGCATCCATATGCCAGGGAATAATGTCAATTTTTTCTCCTCTAAGTTCCTGAACAACACTCTGAACCCGGCTCCCCTTTACACCCACGCAGGCGCCCACGGGATCGATATCCGAGTCATTGGAAACCACCGAAAATTTGGCCCGGACACCCGGTTCACGGGCTGCACCCTTAATCACGACAATGCCTTCGCTGATTTCCGGAACTTCCGTTTTGAATAGATTGATTAAAAAATTGGGGTGCGTTCGCGACAGGATGACCTGAGGACCGCGGGATTCTTCCTTCACATCCTGAATATAGGCGCGGAGCCTGTCTCCCCGGCGATAGGACTCCTTGGGAATCTGCTGGTCTGCGGGAAGAATGGCTTCGGTCTGTCCCAGATTGACAATGATGTTTCCATGATCGATCCGCTGAACAATCCCGTTGATGATATCGCCTTTTCTGTCCACAAAACTGGAATAAACCGCGTCTCTTTCGGCATCCTTCATTTTTTGAATAATGACCTGCTTGGCGGACTGGGCTGCAATGCGGCCAAAAACCGCCGTATCCATTTTCATGCCCAGGCTGTCGCCGATTTCACATTCCGGGTCCAGCTTCCGCCCTGCTTCCAGGCTCATCTGCATGTCCGCATCCGATATCTCATCAGCGACCTCTTTGAACTGAAAGACTTCAATTTCACCGGTTTTGGCATTGTACTGGGTTTCGATATCGATCTTGTTTCCAAATTTTTTTCGGGCTGCGGATTTCAGTGCTTCTTCAAGGGCTTTAATCAGGATCTCCCGTTCAATTCCCTTGTCTCGACTTATTTGTTCAACCACGCGCTTAATGTCTGTAATCAGCATCAGATGTCTCCATTATAATTGACCAGCCTTGCCCGGGTAATGTTCGGATAGGGTATTTCAACGATACGGTCGCCAACCTGAATGGCTACAGATTCCTGCGAAACGCCGGACAGGACACCTGTAAATTTTTTTTGACCGTCAATCGACTGAAGAACCTTGATTTTGGCCTGGCGCCCTTTAAATCTGATAAAATCCGGCAGCTTGCCCAAAGGGCGATTTAACCCAGGCGAAGAAACCTCAAGGTAATAATTGTGATTCACATCCAGATGCACATCCAGAAGATCCTGCAGCTGACGGCTGACATGCGTGCAATCCTTCAAGGTCGTCCCTCCGGGCTTATCGATATAAATGCGGAGAATCATCCCGTGAGGTTCGCGTTGGTATTCTGTGAAAACCAGTTCAATTCCTTCAGCACCGCACAGAGGGCCCGCCAGTTCATTGACTTTGGAAATGATTTCGTCCCTTGTCAAGCGGGTCGCTTTCGGCAAGGGGCTTTCTGTTCTTTTTCCATTTTTTCGCGATAGCGTCAATCTGTCAGATCGTTCAGTCATTAAAAATAAAAAAACGGGCTGATGCCCGTTTCCTCTCATTTGATTTAATGCAGTGAGATCAATAAATATGTCTGATGTAATAAACCGCAAGAAGAATTACACGCTTAAACCCCACCACGCTAGATGAAAACGCTGCATTTCACTTAACTTAATAATAAATGAAAAGTCGGACTCACTTTGGAGCGGGCAACGAGATTCGAACTCGCGACACCAAGCTTGGGAAGCTTGTACTCTACCAGCTGAGCTATGCCCGCTAATCATCTTTATTTATCTACATTAAAATTGCGTGATTGTCAATAATTTTCGTAAATTCGTGATCATCATCGGGGGGGCAGTGCCTGTTTTTTTACGGGGTCCTGATTCCCGAACCCCCATGTCCTGCTTTTTTGTCATGAAGATAAAAGGGTTCTGATGCGTTCAAGCTCCAGCCGAATATCGGTAAGAACCGATGGCGACGCACTGGATTCGCAGGACTTCATGAACTGCCTGGCGCCTTCAATGGTATATTTTTGATCATAAAGAAGATGCTTGATTTTAAGAACGATTTCTATATTTCGCGGGGTGTACAGACGCTGGCCGGAAGGGGTTCGCTGAGGCCTGATTTTCGAAAATTCACGCTCCCAGAACCGGATGACATGAGACGGTAAACCAGCAATCCGGCTGACCTCGCCGATCTTGTAATACAGTTTATCCGGTTGAATCTTTTGATCAGGCATAATGAATCCCCCCGAACATTCCTGACCCAAAAGTGAGCTTTGACCGGTATTTTCTCAGGCGATCCGCTCACTAAGGCAGCGCTGCATCAAATTTCTGAATCAGTTTATCGGAAATGTTTTTATGAAGCGCATTGACAGCCTCATCTTCCAGTGTTCCATCAGCATAACGGTAGATCAGACGGAAAGAAAGGCTTTTTTTATCCGGCGGAAGGCGCCCTCCCTCAAACACATCGAACAGCATGACTTTCTCAACGAGCGGATCACGCAGTTCCTGAACCATTTCGATGATCCTGCCGGATTCAAGTGCTTTTGAAAGAATCAGCGTCATGTCCCTTGCAACGGCCGGAAATCTGGGGATGGCCACCGTCTGATGGACATCGGGCACACTGGCAAAAAGTTTCCGAATATCGATTTCAAAGACATAGGCCGGCTGTTTGATATTATAAAAGCCCAGCGTTTCCGGATGGACCTGGCCGACATACCCCACCACCTGCCGGCCGCACTGAATACCGGCCGCATACCCCGATTTCAGATAAGGACAGGCCAGAGCCGCGTCCCGGGAAAAACGGGTATCGTGAATGTGAAGCGCAGCCAGAAGCCCTTCAACCACCCCTTTCAGGTCGTAAAAATCACAGGCCGAATCCGGCGCATGCCACGATACTTCCTGACGTGCGCCTGTCCACAGCCCTGAAAGCATTTCAATTTCATCCGGAAGGACATCCTGGCCGTTGCTGAAAAACACATTGCCGATTTCAAAGAGTTTCAAGCTCCTGGACTGCCTGGAAATGTTCCGGCACACGGACTCCAGAATGCCGGGAATCAGCGAGGTCCGCATGATCCCCTGGTCTTCGCTCAACGGGTTGAGAACGCGAAGGGCGCGCGTCCGGGGATCCCCGGATTCAAGCCTGAGATATGTACAGGATTGCGGGTGAACAAAACTGTAGGTAATGGTTTCTGAAAAGCCGAAACCGGTCATCAACTGAAGGATCTGTTCCCGATAACTTTGCGACGGGAAAGAGCGGGCCGATCCTTCCGAGATGACAGGAAACGTTGTGGGGATCCGATCATAGCCGGAAAGCCTGGCGATTTCCTCCACAAGATCAACCGGCCGGGAAACATCCACCCGGAATGACGGCGGAACCACCCTTCGCTGATCCGGGTTCAGCGGTTCAACCGTAAAACCGATGGATTCGAGCATGCTGTCCATGGCCGCGGGATCGATCTCCGTTCCCAGAAGCCGATTGGCGGCTTCGGCGCTGAGAACTATCGGCTTTTGTTCCCGGACAACCGGATGTTCATCAATAACCCCTTCAATCAGAGCCCCGCCGCAGATTTCGGCCATCAGCGCCGCGGCCCGGTCCAACGCAAAAACCGTCCCATCAGGATCCACGCCGCGTTCGAATCGATGGGAAGCATCCGTGTTCAGCCCGAAATATTTGGCTGTTTTTCGAATACTGGTTGGATCAAAACAGGCGCTTTCAATCAATATCGATTGTGTGGACGGCTCTATTTCGGAATTGCACCCGCCCATGACACCTGCAATGGCAACCGGCTTTTCCCCATCGCAGATCATGAGCATATCGGCAGTCAGGGTGCGCGATTTATGATCCAGAGTGGTGAACGACTCTTCGGGAAAAGCAGTGCGAACAACGATGCGATGCCCGGCCAGACGATCAAAGTCAAAGGCATGAAGGGGCTGGCCGGTTTCCATCATTACAAAATTGGTAATGTCCACCACATTGTTGATGGGCCTGATGCCAACGGATGTCAGCCGATCCTGGAGCCAGTGCGGAGAAGGACCCACTGTGGCCCCTGTCAGTATTCTGGCTGCATACCGGGGACATTGGTCCGGCGCAAGAATCGAGACAGACGTTATCCGGCCAATGGCGCCTTTGCCTTCAGGAAGGTTTATTTCCGGGTACGAGAGCGCGGTTTTCTGAATGGCGGCGACCTCTCTGGCGATTCCGATCATGCTGAGGCAATCGGACCGGTTGGGCGTTAAACCGATCTCCAGCACCTTGTCCGAAAGACCAAGCGCCGCAGCCAGAGGCTGGCCGGCCGTAAAAGACGCAGGGAGATCTTTTGGCAGAATCATGATCCCGCTGCGGTCCGGCCCGAGTCCCAGTTCGCCCTCGCTGCACAGCATGCCTTCGGAATCGGCCCCCCGAATCGAGCTGGCTTCGATGACCGTGCCATCGGGCAACTGTGTCCCGGGAAGCGCCAGAGCAGACAAACAGTTGACATGAACATTGGGCGCCCCGCAGACAACCGGTATCCGCGCGTTTCCGGAATCCACCACGCAGCACAGAAGTTTTGCGGAATCCGGATGCGGAGAGATGCTGACGACGCGGCCGACAACGACCGTTTTTAAATAATCATAGCGGTCGTAAGCGGCTTCGACTTCAAGGCCCTTCATTGTCAACGCTTCAGCAAGACCATCAACATCCATTCGTATCGGGACATAGGATTTAAGCCAGTTCAAACTTATTTTCATCGGAACAAAACCTTGCAAGTCATAAAATACTGGGGTTCATAGACGATAAGGCCACGGCGCCCTTGAGGCCCGCTGAAAAATCCGTTAGAACTGTTTTAAAAACCGGATGTCGTTTTCATAATACTTCCGGATGTCATCAATTCCGAATTTCAGCATGGCAATCCGCTCAACGCCCATTCCAAAAGCAAACCCCGAGCAGCGGGATGTGTCGTAGCCGACATTCTCGAAAACAGCAGGGTGAACCATTCCGGAGCCGAGCACTTCAAGCCATCCGGTCTGCTTGCACACCCGGCACCCCTTGCCCCGGCACATGACACACAGGATATCCACCTCGGCGCTGGGTTCGGTAAAGGGGAAAAAGCTGGGGCGAAATCGCAGACTGGTCTGATCATCAAACATCTGGTGGACAAAAACCGTCAATATGCCTTTCAAATCCCCAAATGATATGGATTCTCCCACCACGAGCCCTTCAACCTGATGAAACATGGGGGTGTGGGTAATGTCCGAATCGCACCGGTACACCTTGCCCGGAGCAATGATCTTGAACGGGGGGGCATGTTTTTCCATATATCGGACCTGAATCGGTGAGGTGTGGGTTCGAAGGACGATGGCTTCCGACACATAAAACGTGTCCTGCATATCCCTTGCGGGATGGTTTTTGGGAATATTCAAGGACTCAAAATTGTAGTGATCCAATTCCACTTCGGGCCCTTCTGCAACAGCAAACCCCATGGCCGTGAAAATCTCACTGATCTGCCGGGTAATCCGGGTAATCGGATGGATGGAGCCATGAAAGACAGTGCGACCCGGCAAGGAGACATCGATGCCGAACTCTTCAGCAGTCTGCCGGGTTTCAAGTTCCTGAATCGCTGTTTGCAGGGCTTCTTCCAGGATATTTTTTATCTCGTTGGCCCTTTTCCCGGCCATTGGACGCTGTTCGGCCGGCAGCCGGGAGATGTTCCGGAGATATTGGGTGACGAGTCCCTTTCGCCCCAGATACTGGACCGAAAAGGCTTGAAGATGAGCCGCTTGCGAGGCTGACTGAAGCTCACTCAGCGCCTGCTGAAGAATCTGTTCTATCGGTTGTTCCACGGTTGTATGCTCTGTTGTAAGAAAGGCGGGGTTAGATCATTAGAGATCAGGCGATGACTTTTCTATGCTCCATTGGAAGGCGGCTCCCTTATTGTCAAAATCAAAATAGACCGGAGGACCGGACGGTCTTTTATCCTTCCTGTCACCCCGATCCGATGCGCAGACACTGGAAAACTGCCCGGCAACCCTTTTCATCCATAAGGGATCATGCACAATCAAGCAGATGGTTTTTTACCCTGCCATCAGTTTTGCTGTGCTGCGGTTCTGACCAGACTGGAAAAACCGGTCGGGTCTGCAATCGCCAGTTCTGCAAGCACTTTCCGATCCAGAGCAATACCGGCTATTTTGAGTCCATGCATGAATTTACTGTAGGACAGGTCATTCATCCGCGTACCCGCGTTAATTCGGGCGATCCAGAGGCTGCGAAAATCCCGTTTCTTGACCTTGCGGTCCCTATAAGCATAGGCAAGCGCCCGGTCAACGGTATCCGCGGCTGTCCGAAAGAGTTTACTGTGGCCGCCGCGAAACCCCCTGGCCAGTTTTAATACTTTATTTCTCCGTCTCCTTGCCTTAAAGCCACGTTTTACTCTCATATCGTTATCTCCTTTTAAAACCGCTGCAAGCAACCGGCTGACGATGCATGAATATCCGCCTGGCCGGATAAGCTGAGTCGACAACAAGTCTTTGGTCTTACCCGTTCGGAAGTAATTGTTTCAACTCTCTGACGTTGGTTTTATCAATAATATTACTTTTTCTCAAAGATCGTTTGCGTTTGGTGGTCTTTTTGGTCAGAATATGACTGCCATGAGATTTTGAGAAAACAAATTTCCCGGTTCCCGTTCTTTTAAAACGCTTTGCAGCAGAACGATTGGTTTTGATTTTTGGCATGGTTTATCTCCTAAAATTAAAGACTCAATGAAGTTTTTAAACTCATTGATCTGTAAAGCGTTCATCACGGAAGGCACATAAAACAGAAAGCGTGAGCCAAAATGATCTGCTCACGCCTATACAACCTGAATAACAAAAACCATTTTCAGCTCTGACGGGGCCTTTCCCGCTTCGAGGGTTATTTTGGAGAGAGGATCATCACCATTGTCCGCCCTTCAAATTTGGCGGCCTGTTCAACCACGGCAATTTCCTGGGTTTCAACAATGACTTTATCCAGTAATTCCTTGGCTGCCTGAGACAGCGTTATCTCACGACCCCTGAAGACCACGGTTAACTTGACTTTGTCTTTTTTGTCAAGGAACTTTCGGATGTGATCAATTTTGGTTTGCAGGTCATGCTCGCTGGTTTTGGGGCGGATCTTGATCTCTTTGATCTGAAAAGAGCTCTGCTTTTTTTTGGCCTCCTGCTTTTTCTTGGTCTGCTCGTAACGATAACGGCCGTAATCCATAATCTTGCAAACCGGAGGGGCTGCATTGGGTGAAATCTCAACAAGATCAAGCCCAAAATCATTGGCAACAGCCAGCGCTTTGTATGTGGGGATTATTCCAATTTGATTACCATCCGGATCAATCACCCTGACCTCTTTGGCGCGGATATCCCGGTTGATATTGGTCTTATCGGTTTTGATGGGTCTTTTGGTTGTTGGGACTATGCCTGCACCTCCTCACGTTAACAAATTATCGCTTATGCCTTCTGCTCCGGAATCAAAAAAACAATTGATCCATAACGGATAAGCATCTGAAACTTGACGGAAACAGGGGATTTTATGCCCGGTTCGTCAAACAATTATAAACAGTTAGATCATTATGATATATGACAACATTAAGAAACGCAAGCAAAAAATAACGGCTTATGATTGATTGCCCGTTCTGCCGCAGCCGGCCTTGACAGAATTGATTTGATTCATATGATGATTTCCAGGTTATTCAGATAGTTGTTTTTTCAGACAACTTGTAACCAACATATTATTTTGAGATCTTTATAGATGAAGCGAAAAGTAATCAACCTTTTTCTGATGACAAAGCAGTCCCCATTTTCGGCAGATTGGACAAAAGATAAACAAGATGAAAAAGCCCATTATTGATTTAAGCGATTGTATTCTTTGCGGTGTCTGTCAGGACGTGTGCCCGGAAGTTTTCAGACTGAACGACGCCGGCTACATTGAAGTCACGGAAATGCCGGATTATCCCCGGTCCGGTGTGGATGACGCCATCAAGAATTGTCCGGCGGACTGTATCGCCTGGGAGTAATATGCCTGAAACAGCCGGTTCGATCCGGGATCTCAAAGAAAAACTGACGGCCCTGTTCTCAAAAAAAGCGCCGGAAGAGGTGTTGTCCGCCATTTGCCGTATGCCCCTTCGCAAAGCCGCAAATGCCCTGTTTCCTTTCTTCTACAGCAAGGACCCCCTGCATTTCTGGCAGGCTGTCACCGCAATGGGCGCCGTGGTGTCTCTTCTGGCCGAGGAAAACATGGAATCGGCCCGCGTGGTGATGCGGCGCCTGATGTGGAGCCTGAATGACGAATCCGGCGGCATCGGATGGGGAGCTGCGGAAGCCATGGGCGAAATCATGGCCAGAAATGATCGGATGGCCGAAGAATATGCCTGCATCCTGATCTCCTATATCAATCCCTGCGGCAACTTCATTGACAATCCAGATTTACAAAAAGGCATCCTCTGGGGACTGGGGAGGCTGGCCCAGGACCGGCCCCACCGGGTAGCGGGCGCCTCCGAGTTTCTGGTTCCTTTTCTGTCTTCTCCGAACCCTTTCCTCAGAGGGCTTGCGGCCCGGACCGCCAGTTCTCTGCCCTGCGATGCGACAAAGCCCTTGCTCATTCGCCTTTATAGTGATAACAAAATGATACCCCTTTTCGTGAATGGCAGCATATGTCAAATAGCCATTGGCAGTCTGGCGCAATTGCATCCGTGATTCATTAAACTCATCCAAGGGAATTGCAATATGAAACGAATGTCTCTTCGGTCAGTATGGCTGATGCTGTTTTTCGCCTGTCTCTGCTTATTTCCTTTAAAACTCCCAGCCGCGGAAACGCCATCATTAACTATTTCTGATGCCATACAACTGGCAGACAAGCAGAATCCCAGAATCAAGGCTGCGCTTTCACAGGTAACGGCTGCCGGTCATCGCATCACGCAGGCCGAATCCGGCTATTTACCCCAGGTATTTTTTACCGAAACCTTCAGCCGTACCAACAATCCCATGTGGGCATTCGGAAACCGGCTCAATCAGGAAATCATCACCCAGCAGGACTTTGACCCCGATCGGTTGAACCATCCCGATCCCATCAGCAATTTCAATTCCGCGCTTTCCATGGAGTGGTCCGTATTTCAGGGCGGTCAGACCCGGATCGGCGTAAACCAGGCCAAACTCGACAGAGATGCTCAGGATTTTTTTTTAATACGAACCCGGCAGGAAGTGATTGCAACGGCTGCGACTGCCTATGCGGGACTGATTCTGGCTTACCAACATCTTGATGTCATCCGCAAATCCCTGGAAACCGCCCGTGTGCACCTGGAGATGATCCGCAATCGCTATGAAAACGGGCTTGCGATTAAAAGCGATCTGCTCCGGACCCAGGTCCATATCGCCGAACTGGATCAGGATCGCATTCAGGCGGAAAGTCGCATATCCATGGCGCTTTCGGCACTGAACGCCGCCATGGGCGCCCCGGGTGACAGCAACTGGCAACCGGCAACCGGACTTGTAAAAGGCGAATCCGTCCTCGGCTCCATCGATGAATGGATCGGCCTGGCCCAGTCCAATCGACCCGATATGCAATATCTCCAGCTTCAGGAAAAGATCGCCGAAGATGAAATTCAAAAATCAAGGGCGGCCCATCTTCCCAATATCAACCTGATCGGCACCTATGAACTGAATTCGCCTGATTTCAGAAACAGCGGAGACAGCTACACCGTTGGCGCCATGATGCGGGTGAATCTATACAGCGGAGACCGGATGAGCGCCAAGACACGTGAGTCCGAAGCCATGCTCAGCCGGATCCGGGCCATGCGAAACGATATGGCCGCAGGCATCGAGGTCCAGGCCCGGCAGGCTTTCTTACAGGCGCTAAGCGCCTGGAACCGGATATCCGTGGCTGAAGCCGCGGTTTCACAGTCTGAAGAAGGGCTTCGTATCGTCAGAGACCGCTATGAAAACGGGCTGCTCACCCTGGTCAGCCTTCTGGATGCGGAGGTAGCGCTTCAATCCGCCCAAACCAACCGATACCGCTCCCTGCATGATTATTTGGCGGCGCGGATTCAGTTGTCACTGGCCGCAGGAACGCTGGATACGAATTTTCAGCCTTGATCATCGTTTCGACCCTTTGGCTATGAAATTTAATTTACACGGATTTACCGGATAAAAAAGAATGCTTTCAAATTTGTTTTTCTCCTCGTCCTGTTTATCCTGTATGTCCATGTAAATCAGACCCACCTTGATGGAGACAGATATGCTGAAACACCGTTTAATCTATGGAGTGGCAGGCATGGTATGCATCCTGTTTTCAGGATGCAGCGAAAAAATTGAGCCCGGCACCGTAAAACCTTCCCAGGTCCGGTCAATCAAAGCGCCGGTGGCGACAGCCGCCATCAGTCAGGAACCCATTCATTACGAGGTGACCGGCACCGTGTCCGCTAAAGACGCCAGCATCCTTTCCAGCAAGATCATGGGCGTGGTGAAGACCGTTTATGTCAAAGAAGGCGACCGGGTCAAGAAAGATCAGGCTCTGGCGGACATTGACCCCCGACAGGTCAAAGCCCAGCTGCTTCAGACGGAAGCCGCCCTGTCGGAGGCCAGAAAAGGGGAGTCTGCAACGCTTTCCGCTCAGCAAGCGGCCAGAGCATCCGCCGATCTGGCCAGAGCGACTTACGACCGATACGTGAATCTGATAAAAAACGAGTCCGCGAGCCGTCAGGAATTTGATGAGGTCAGCGCCCGGTTTCACCAGGCCGAAGCTGCGCAGAGCCAGGCCCAGTCCATGGCGGAAGCTTCCAGATTCCGGACCCGGCAGGCTGAAGCGGCTGTAGCGGGAGCGGGCGTCAGCGAAAAAGACGCCAGACTCATAGCGCCTTTTGACGGTGTTATCACTGCCAGGCTGGTGGATCCCGGAAGCCTTGCATCGCCGGGGACGCCGATTTTAAAAATTGAAAGCGCCGGTGATTTGCACGTAGACATGATCGTTCCTGAAACCCACCTTCAGTTCATAACACTTACACAAAAAGTATCGGTTTCCATTCCATCCGCCGGTGGCAATCCGCTTGAGGGAACGGTTCGGGCCATTTTCCCTGCCGCGGATGCAGCCAGCAGATCGTTTACGGTTCAGGTAGATATTCCCTTTCACCCGGCGATTCATTCCGGAATGTTCAGCCGTGTCACCCTTGTCCAGGGAAATCAGGAAAAACTGCTCATTCCCGCAAGCGCGCTCATCCACCAGGGACAGCTTACCGGGATTTTTCTACTGGATTCCGACCGGATTGCCCGGTTTCGCATCCTGCGGACAGGCCGGACATCCGGGGCCATGGTCGAGGCCCTGTCCGGGATCCGTCCCGGTGATCGTTTTGTGGTGATCCCTCCGCCGGATATGGTCGATGGCCTTCGGGTGGAGGTGCCGTCATGACCCAGCCCGGCATAGCCGGCAAGATCGCCGGCTATTTCATCAACTCCAAGCTGACGCCTCTTTTTATCATCGCATCGGTCCTTCTTGGCATGGCCGCGGTCATTGGCCTGCCCCGCGAGGAAGAGCCCCAGATCATCGTTCCCATGATCGACATTTTTGTAAAAATGCCGGGGGCCAGCGCCAAGGAAGTGGAAGAACGGGCCACGCGGCCCATGGAGAAACTGCTCTGGGAGATTCCCGGCGTCGAGTACGTCTATTCTACATCCAGCCCCGGCATGTCCATGGCGGTGGTTCGGTTTTACGTGGGACAGGATGAGGAAAAGTCCATTGTCCGCCTCCAGTCCAAACTAATGGCCAACATGGATAGGATTCCGCCGTCGGTTTCCCCGCCGTTGATCAAGCCCCGCTACATCGATGATGTCCCGATTCTGGCCCTGACATTCTGGGGAAAGGAAGCGGATCATTATGCCCTTCGCCGGGTGGCCGCGGAAGTGGACGATCTGATCAAGCGGGAGGAGAACGTCTCCATTACGACCCTCATCGGCGGATACCGGCGGCAACTGACCGTCAGTCTTGATCCGGTCAGGCTTGCGGCCTTCGGGCTGGATATCGGCCGGGTATCCGCCATGGTCTGCGCCGCCAATCAGGAGTCCGACGCCGGCGCCTATCCTTCACCCAAAGGCCAGGTTCTGGTTCATGTGAATGGTTTCCTGAAATCAGGCAGCGATGTTGAAGGCATTGTCGTTGGCGTTTATGACGGAAAGCCTGTGTACCTGCGGGATGTCGCCGCCATCTCGGATGGACCCGGAGAGCCTGACCAGTATGCATTTTTTGGAATGGGTCCGGCGGCATCCGAAAAAGGACTCCGGCCGGAAGATGCATCTTCACACGGCGTGTACCCGGCTGTGACGCTTACCATTGCCAAGCGAAAAGGCGCCAATGCCATTTCTGTTGCGCAGAAGGTTTTAAAGCGCGTTGAGGACGCCAAAGGGTCCGTGATCCCCGGCGATATTCAAATGACCATTACCCGGCATTACGGGGAAACCGCCAAAGAAAAATCCGATGAACTGCTGCTCCACATGCTCATCGCCATAGTATCGGTCACCATTCTCATCTGGTTTACGCTGGGGCATCGGGAGTCCGGCGTGGTGGCCTTCGCCATCCCGGTGACGCTGGCCCTGACCCTGGCGGTTTTTTATCTCTATGGCTACACCCTGAACCGAATTACCTTGTTTGCACTCATTTTCTCCATCGGCATCCTGGTGGATGACGCCATCGTTGTGGTGGAAAACATGGTGCGGCATTTCCGCCTGCCGGAAAACGCCGGCCGCCCCCGGCTGGACGTGGCCATCGAAGCCGTGGACGAGGTCGGAAACCCCACGATTCTGGCAACGCTGACCGTTATTGCCGCCATCCTACCCATGGCGTTCGTGGGCGGACTGATGGGCCCCTATATGCGGCCCATTCCGGTCGGGGCCTCCGCGGCCATGTTTTTTTCACTCATGGTTGCCTTCATTGTCACGCCCTGGGCGTCTTTAAGGCTCATTCACCATCATGACGGACCGGGTCACGCGGAAACCGAAGACTGGAGCACCCGGCTTTACCGGAAGGTCATGACCCCTCTGATCGAAACCGTTTTCTGGCGCTGGATATTTTTGGCGTCCGTCGCGGCCATGCTGCTGGTGGCCTGTGCGATGGTGGGCATCGGCTGGGTAAAGGTCAAAATGCTTCCCTTTGACAACAAGAGCGAGTTTCAGGTCATTCTGGATATGCCGGAAAGTGCAACCCTTGAGGAAACGGCTGCCGCCGGCCTGGAGATGGGAGATTATCTGAAGACCGTCAATGAAGTCATTGACTATCAGATTCATGTGGGGGTTTCCGGCCCCTTTAATTTCAACGGCCTGGTCCGGCATTACGATCTGAGAAAGGGCGCGCATACGGCAGACATTCAGGTCAATCTGGTCGGAAAAGGAAAACGCGGCCAGCAAAGCCACGAAATCGCCAAACGGGTCCGGCCGCCTCTTGAAAAAATCGCCGGCCGCTTTAACGCCAGGGTCAAGGTGGCCGAAGTGCCGCCGGGCCCTCCGGTATTATCCACCCTGATTGCCGAAGTCTATGGTCCCGACTACGAACGCCAGCGGGAAATCGCCCTTCAAATCCGCCGGATTTTCGAGCAGACCGCAGGCGTTGTGGATGTGGACTGGTACATGGAAGACAGCCAGCCCCGGTTCGAACTGATCGTGGACAAGGAAAAAGCCGCACTTCACGGCATCAGTGCAGCCCAGGTCTCAGGGGCGCTGGAACTGGCGCTTTCCGGGAAACAGACCGGTCTGTTGCACCAGCCCCTGGAAAAAGAAGATGTTCCCATCATTCTCCAGCTGCCATTGAAGGACCGTGCGGGGATTGAAAGGCTCGAGCTCATCAAGGTCAGCGGCGCAGCCAACCGTCAGGTGCCGCTTTCGGAACTGGTCGTGGCCAAAAATACGGAATCCGAGCGCAGCATTTACCATAAGAATCTGATGCCGGTCGTTTATGTGATCGGGGATGTGGCGGGTGAAAAGGAAAGCCCGGTTTACGCCATTTTGGAAATGCAGAAAAAAATCGACGCCATCACCCTTGCCGAAGGATATAAAATCGCCCAGCATACGGCGGGCCTTCCGGACAGCGACCGGAAACTGGTCATGAAATGGGACGGGGAGTGGCACATTACCTACGAGGTATTCCGGGATCTGGGAATGGCCTTTGCCGTGGTTCTGGTCATTATTTTTGTGCTTGTGGTGGGTTGGTTCCAGTCGTTTTCGACACCTCTGGTTATCATGATGGCCATTCCCTTTTCACTGATCGGTATCCTGCCCGCCCACTGGCTGATGGGCGCCTTTTTTACCGCCACCTCCATGATCGGCTTTATTGCCGGAGCCGGAATCGTGGTTCGGAATTCCATCATCCTGGTGGATTTTATCGAGCTGCGTGTGGCCCAGGGCATGCCCCTGGATCTGGCCGTCATCGACGCCGGAGCCGTTCGCTTCCGGCCCATGATGCTGACAGCGGCTGCGGTGGTGGTGGGCGCGTCCGTCATTCTGTTCGATCCCATTTTTCAGGGCCTTGCCATCAGCCTGATGGCCGGAGAAGTGGCCTCTCTTCTTTTTTCCCGGATGACGGTGCCGATCCTGTATTATCTGGACAAACGCTGGGAAACAACGCATCGGGTTCATCACCTTCCATGAGGCGACACAGTTCACCGCAACGACGAAGGAGTCTGTCATGCCGTTCAAATCCAGGGCACTCGAGGTAAATATAGCCAGCTACCGCGTCGAGGTCAGCATCGACCCCCGGTATTTGCCGCTTCAGGAAGCCATGTCCCGGTATTACGGGCTGACGGAGGGCGTGAATGTTTTTTTAACCGAGCTCTCACATCCCTATAAAAACTGGAAATTCATCGTTCAGGAATGCCGGAAATACGCCCTGGATTATTTTTACATTTTCCAGAAGCATGCCAGGGGGCCGGAAGTTGTCGGCCTGATCATTGACGTTTTCCTGAGCGCCGTGGCTGAAGCCATCCCGGATGTCCAGGCTGATGCCGTGGACAATCTGCTGCTGTTTCTGCAAAAAACGGTCAAAGACGCGGACTCCGACCTGCCGCGTTTTTTTCCGGTCCTGGAAGCCGCCTTTGACCGGATTCGACAGCTTCCGTCGGATCATTTTGAGCTTTTCGCCAGAAGTTTTTACCCCATCAAACGGCTTGCCGAACGCTGCTTTCGGGCGTCGCCGCCCCTGCCTGCTTTCAGCGCCCTGAACCTGCTTGTCCACAGATATCACCAATACACGTATGCTTACTGGCTGAGCCAGGATGATCCGATGGTCTGGTTTGAAACCGAGGCGGAAACCGGACATCTGCCAATTTTTGATGAGATTTTTTCGGAGATCTCCCATCAAAAAATGACCGGATGCAAAAACCGGCTCGACAGCCTTTTAACAACGGAACCCGTAGAATCCATCGTTCTTCTGGAAAATCTGCTGGCCCTTCCGACCTACGGACAGATTGTCGAGACCTATAAAAAACTGCCGATGATCCTCTGGAAATCGAGCGAAAATATTACCCGGCGCAATCACTGGAAGGTGATTTTCCTCTTTCACATCATGAATATTTCCGGACTGTCCCTGATCCACGAAGATACGCTGCGCGAGATCAACCGGACCTTAAGCTGGCTGATCGGCAACGAATCGCACCGCAATATCATGCGGCTGATTGAAAAAACATTTTCCATCTTAAAAACCCACATGCGGGAATTTCCGGTAACTGCATTAAATTGTGCGCTGAATATGGGAAAAGGTGTCTATAAAACCGACGAAAGCGATCTGGTCAATTTTTTTATCGACTCTGTCATAGATCTGGGGTTTCAAACCCCCATGATCGGCAGCGTCGGCAGCGACTGGCAGATTCAGGCCAACAGCGCCCATATTCATAACATCCGCACCTGGATGGCGCTGATCGAACTCAGCCCCAAATGGTCTACCCGGCTGCTGTCCTGCCTGATCATTCACCTTTGCCTGGAAGGCGTCTTCATTAAAGACACGGACCTTTTTCCCCGTGACATCACCCGGCTGCTAAACAGCGACATCGGCCCGGTATACAAGCTGGTCAAACAACTGGCGCGGATATTCCCGGCTTTTTTCAATGATATCGGCGCTGAAGGAGAGCTTCGGGAAATTTCGACCCGTCTGGATGAAATAACCCGGCGAAAAGATGTGCTGATTCATTTTCTTCGGAAACAAAGCCATGTGGAAAGCAGCAACCAGATTCTGGGATTCATGGATGCGGTTCTGGACTTCTGGAAAACCGGGAACAAGGCGGGGCTGACGGCCTTTGTTCCTCCGGAAATCCACAAACAGATCAAGACCTCGGGTCCCTACATTGACGGCGTCAAGCGGATCATGGCGATTCTGCGGCAGCAGGGGATTTCGCTTCCGGTTCAGCTCCTGACCATGAGTGATGATGCGTTGAAGGGAATACTGGCAAATATTTCCGGAGAATCCCAAATCGATATCGAACGGATTCAGCTCATGGCCGCCTTCTATAAACTGCTTCACCAGAAATATAACCTGGCCATCATATCAACTGGTCTGGCCGGAAATATAACCGGCAACCATTATCTGGATCAACTGAAAGCCAGCGGTTTTCCGGATCTGAACCGGCTGCAAAAAGCGCTGGAGCATCCCAATCTAAGAAAAAAGACAGCATTGCTCATCAATTATCTCGAGTTCCTGAAAGAGCTGATCCTGTCTTCAAAAACGTATGAAATCCGCGAGGATATTTATAACAAAAGGCATATTACCGTCGACATTCCCTCAATGTACGGCAGTTATCATGAAATGAAATTCGACGCTCTGGGGCTGACATTCCGCATTGAATCCCTGGTCAATGTCCTCTTTGAAGAACTTGTTCAGAACATTGACCTGTCGCTGATCACCCATGTCACCATTCATGAAATCTCGGAAATTCTGACATTGTTTGACCGGGCACTGAAAGTGGACGGCATTCACTCGGTCGAATTTGAGCGGCAGCAGGAATTTTTAAGTCATTCCCTTGAGGTCCGGGGATTTACCTTTACCCAGTATCTGGATATTTTCAAGGGCTTTTCTTTAGCGGTAAAAAACATTATTAACGACTATTTCAATAATGTTCACGAGGAAAACCTCAACAGCATCATGGCCGGCATCAACCGGAATCAGATTCTGCCCCGGTATCTTCCCCGGAATTCGGCCATGGACTCGGAAAAGATCACCCATCGGATCACGGAGATTTTTTTCAGAGACCAGCTCGTTTATTCACTGGGACTTCAGCAACTGGATGGGCTGCTGTCCCGGATATTGAACATTCTGTTCCATCAGCTAAGCACCCTGCATCCGGATCAACTGCGGCTGCTGCTGCTTTATGACCCCAGCCAGACCATCACCACTGTGGATCATCGCGGCAAAAATCTGCCCGGCATCATCTATCTCGGCAACAAAGGGCTGAATCTGGTCAAGCTGAAACGATTCGGGCTTCCGGTTCCGCCGGGATTCATCATTACCACGGAAGCCTTCCGGTGCCGGGACATCATTGAGCATTATCCGCCTGCCCTGGAAAATTTCAGGGATCAGATCGTTCACCAGATTTCCGCCCTTGAAAAGATGGCCGGAAAAACCTTCGGAAGCGTCACAAATCCGCTGCTGTTTTCAATTCGAAGCGGCGCCTCCATTTCTCAGCCGGGAATGATGGACACCTTTTTAAATGTCGGCATCAACGAAGAGATTGCGGAAGGCCTTGCCGTCCGGACCGGAAACGCCTGGTTTGCCTGGGACAATTACCGCCGTTTCCTTCAGTGCTTCGGCATGGCGGTCGGGTTGGACAGAGACCATTTTGACGCCATCATCAGTGAGTTCAAGAAAACACTCGGGATTTCCTTGAAAAAAGGATTCACCGGCGCTCAGATGCAGACTGTCGCCCTGACCTATAAAAAAAGCATTGCAGAGGCCGGATATCCCGTTCTGGATGACCCGATGGATCAGCTCTATATGACCATCAACAGCGTATTTGATTCCTGGGATTCCGACAAGGCCAAAACCTACCGGAAAATCATGGGAATATCCGATGACTGGGGAACGGCTGTAACGGTGCAGTCCATGGTTTTCGGCAATTTTTCCCAGCAGTCCGGCTCCGGCGTTATTTTCACCCACAACCCCCGATGGTCCGGGGACCGAGTCCGGTTGTGGGGGGATTTTACCGTCGGCAATCAGGGCGAGGACGTCGTCTCCGGTCTGGTCAACACCCTGCCGATTTCCGTCTTTCAGCAGGAGGTGGAGATGCGGGATACCGACATCACCCTGGAAACCCATTTCCCGGAAATCTATGCTGCGCTGAAAAACTGGGCAATCGACTTGATAGAAAAAAAAGGATGGACGCCTCAGGAAATGGAATTCACCTTTGAAAGCCCTGCCGGCAGAGATCTCTTTATTCTCCAGACCCGTGAAATGGCCATGCGGGAGCGGAAAAAAGTGCTGGCTTTCGATCTGGAGGATAATTCCAATGGCCGGTTTCTGGGACACGGTATCGGTGTCAGCGGGGGCGCAATGGCTGGCAGGGTGGTCTTTACCGTGGAAGAAATTGAACAATGGCGGTTCAAGGAGCCGGATACCTCCCTGATTCTGGTGCGCGGAGATACGGTACCGGACGATATCCGGGAAATCTTTGCTGCCGACGGCCTGCTGACCGCCCGGGGAGGACTGACCTCCCATGCGGCCGTGGTTGCCCACAGACTCGGAAAGACCTGTGTGGTCGGGTGCGGCAATCTGATCTGTCATGAAAAAGAAAAACAATGTGAATTCAACCACCGAATGCTATTCTCTGGAGACGCCATCAGCATTGACGGACTGGAAGGTTCGGTTTATCAGGGATTGATCCGGATCAGAGAAGCATCGTAAAAGGAGGGGCCATGGAATCGGAAACAGGTGCAAAAAATGCGGTGAGGCTGGGTATCAATGGTTTTGGAAGGATCGGCAAGCTCTCCGTCTGGCATCATGTGGGTCGCCGGTTTTTTGATGAGATTGTGGTGAATATCGGCAGGCCGGCCGGAGCGTCCCTCGGCGATATCGCCCATTACATTGAAAGGGATTCCACATATGGAAGCCTGCACATGTTTCTTCACGGGTATCAGGCCTCGGCCGTTATTCAGGATCTGGATGAAAAAGACAGCTCGATGAGAATCGACGGTGTCAAGGTCAGGTTCCTGAGATCCTACCGCAACCCCCGCGACCTTCGCTGGAAGGACCATGGCGTGAAACTGGTGGTGGATACCACGGGCCAGTTTCTGGATCCGACCCAGACCGCGGATCAGCCCGGCGGGTCGTTGAGAGGCCATATTGAAGCAGGCGCCGAAAAAGTGATTGCATCGGCCCCGTTTAAAATCAAGGACAAGGGAAGGCCCATGCCCGATGACGCCATTACAACGGTCATGGGCATCAACGACAATGCCTACGATCCCCGGCGGCACCGGCTCATTTCAAATGCCTCCTGCACCACTACCTGTCTGGCCCACATGATGAAGCCGCTGATCCATGCGTTCGGTCCCAAAAAAATCCTCTCCGCCTCGATGGCCACCGTCCATGCCGCCACCGGGACCCAGGCCGTGCTGGACCGGCTGCCCAAGACCGGCGCCACGGATCTGCGCAAGACCCGCAGCATCATGAACAATATCATTCTGACATCCACGGGGGCCGCCAATGCCCTGCGGCTGGTAATCCCCGAGATGGAGCAGATCGGATTCATCGCGGAATCCGTCCGGATCCCCACGGCCACGGGCTCCCTGATCATTCTTGTGGTGAATCTTCAGGAAGAGCTTTTCGGCGGCGCCATCCGAAGAGAGATGATCAACGGGATCTACCGGCAGACGGCTCAGGACGATCCCAGGGGCTATCTGATGTTTTCGGACAAACAGAATGTTTCCGCGGATATCATCGGCCTTCCCCGGGCTGCTGCAATCATCGAAGGCCATGAAACCCATACACGGACCGCGGATGTGACCATCGATCTTGCCAAGGTTCCGGGTCTGGACAAGGCCGTTCTGGGATCCCTGACCGAATCCATCATCAAGATCCCCTTGACCCAGGCCGTTATTTACGGCTGGTACGACAATGAAATGGGAAGCTATGTCAACATGCTCGGTGACCGGACCGTAACCATAGCCGAACTGTTTGCGTAAAAAGAAATCAGACGTTCGCGGAAAAGGAGACTTATGCAACTACAGAAAAAGGTTAAATGGATAAGCTTGATGATCCTGTTGTCAGCAGGAATGGGACAGGGGATAGCTCAAGAGGAGGAGGTAACAGGCCTTGCCCCGGAATGGGAGTTGACTGAAGACTCGGTGCTCAAACCCGGCCTGCCGCCAATTTACATTTATAAATTCTTCAGATCGGTTGATGAAATGCCTAAACTGGATATTAAAACGACAACAGAAAAAGTGGGCAACCCCATCCTTATACTCGATCATGTCTTTGACAAAACAGATCTGATCTTTGACAGCGGCGTCAGCCAGGGCGTCGGAATACAAATGAACGGATTTTTGAAATTTTCCGAACCTGGGAAATATACGCTGAAGGCCAAATCAAATGACGGAATCTGTGTCTGGATTTCTGACAAAAGAATCGTGTACCATCCAGGTGTCCATACGGATCATTTTTCAAACGAAGTTGTTCTGGATATTCAAAAACCGGGCTGGTACCCCCTCACGATCAAGTATTTCCAGAGAAAAGGCACGGCGGCCATTGCGATGTACTGGAAACTGCCGGGTAAAGCCGACTTTTCCGTTATTCCGGCGGAAGCCTATTCCCATAAGCCGGCGGATGCCCCGAGCGCGCCCACGCCGGCGATGAACTGAAACAAAAGCTGAAAGCCCTTCCGGCTGAAGAAAACCTTCTGGAATTTCTTAAAAAAGAAGTCAATGGCCCGCTCAAATATCACCACGAATTCCGGATCACGCTGGCCGATTGCCCCAACGCCTGTTCCCAGTCCCAGATCAAGGATATCGGTATTATCGGGGCAAGCGGTTTGCCGAAGTCTTCACAGAAAAGGCATTTTGCTGTGACAAGCTTTCTTAAAATCAACAGGGTTTCTGTTATTATAATCGGTTTTAATTCTCTTTTCATCAATGCCTCGAAGCCGGTGGCAGCATGTAAAGCCATGAGCCGTTATCTTGCCTGCTTTTCGAATTGTTTCTTCCGTTGCTGCTTGTTTTCTCTCGGATATGGCATTAGCCCTGGAGTTTGCGCCTCATGCCCGCCCTCTTTAGTTTGATGCGATTTCCGTCCGTTTTCCGCCATCGCGCCTATGCCATGTTGTGGATCGGCCGTTTGCTGACCACGATCGCCACCCTGACCCAGAGCGTGGCAGTCGGGTGGTCGGTCTATTCCATTGCGCGCCAGACCCACGATGAGCAGCAAAGCATGTTTCTTGTCGGGATGATCGGACTGGCGCAATTTTTGCCGATGTTCGCCCTGGCCCTGATTGCGGGCGAAACCGCTGACCGCTACGACCGGCGCAAAATTTTATTCTGCTGCGGGGCGCTGCAGGTCTGCTGCGCGGCGGCCTTTACCCTGCTGTCATTGCAGGCGCATCCGCCGCTGCTGCCGATCTTTGTCGTTGCGGGTTTTTTTGGCATCGGCCGCGCGTTTTCGATGCCCGCCGGGGCTTCCCTGGTTCCCTTGCTGGTGCCGATCGATGAACTGCCGAAGGCGATCGCCTGGAACACTTTCAGCGTCCAAAGCGGCATGATCCTGGGGCCGTGGGTGGGCGGCGTGCTGAGCGAGCTGGCGCCGGCTTATGCCAATGCCACGGCGTGCGCGCTTTTCCTGCTGGCCTGCGCCGCTTGGGCTGTTCTGGTGAAAATGCCCCTGAAAGTCAAAGCCAGGCAAAGCGAGACTTCCCGCCTGACGATGATCCGCGAAGGGCTTTCGCATTTATGGCGCAGCAAGATCGTGCTGGGCGCGATATCGCTGGATCTGTTTGCCGTACTTCTGGGCGGGGTCACGGCGCTGCTGCCGGCCTTTGCCAAAGACATCCTATTCATCGGCCCCGAAGGTTTCGGGCATCTGCGCGCGTCCTTTGCCGCGGGGGCGGGGTGCCTGACCCTGTGCCTGGCGCTCTGGCCGATCAAAAGGCATGCCGGAAAATGGATGATGGGCGGCGTGATAATCTATGGCCTTGCCACGCTCTGCTTCGCCTTTTCACGTGATGTGCTGCTTTCAATGCTGATGCTGGCTGTTGCCGGAGCCGCCGATTCCATCTCCGTTTTCGTGCGGCAGAACCTGGTGCAGATCGTCACCCCCGATGCCATGCGCGGACGGGTATCCGCCGTGTCGGGATTGTTCATCAGCGCCTCGAATGAGCTGGGCGAATTTGAAAGCGGCGTGGCCGCCAGATTCCTTGGCATTGTCGGCTCTGCGGTCTTTGGCGGCGCAGGTTCGATTGTCATCACCGGCCTGTGGGCCAGAATTTTCCCCGCCCTGCGAAAAGCGGACCGCTTGATACCTCCGTTGGAATAAACCGGCCAGGATCGGAAACCTCAAAAGAGCGGTTGCCGCCCACAAGAATCAAGGGAATGGCGATCTGTTTTTTAAAGGCCCGCAATTCTTCCCTGAAAATAGGCTTCCTTGTCCGCGTAAACGCCAAGCTGCCAAGGGCTGGCCTGACCATCCTTCCGGACGTAATGCCGCTGATGCTCATGCTTTTACTTTCCTTCGGTTCCGATGCGATATCGGCCCTGCCGAATGATCGCGCCATGATCGTTTATGATTTTAGCACACTTATTTCACGCAAGAAATCCGATGACGGCATGACCCTCAAAATGGGATAAACAGCCGATTTCCGGTAGGCTTCAATGCAGTTTTGATGAATTTCAGTTTTATAGGCTGCGCTGAGATCCTCAAGAATAATGCTGTTGAAATCCAGACAGACGGCGTCCAGGGCCGTTGCCAGGACACAGAAATGGGTATGAATTCCGCATACCGCCACCGTATCTACGCCCAGTGTTCGCAGGGTCTGATCCAGATCAGTTTTAAAAAAAGCGCTGAAGCGCCTTTTTTCCAGAATGATATCCGTTTTTTCGATATCCAGGGCAGGAAGGGGCCTGACGCCTGAAGTTCCCCGGATGGCATGGGGTTTCATCCTGCTCTTGAAAATGAAATCATTTTCAAGAAAACTGTCGCATGCAAAGATAACCGGGATGGATTTACCGCGGCACTGTTTGAGAAAATCCCGGACAAGGGGGATGATCTTCATTTCATCGCGATTGTCAGTCTGGATGTGTTCATAATTTCCTTCTAACATATCAACAACAATGACTGCTGGATTCATCTGTATTCCTTATCGCTTGGCAGGCCCTTGTTCGTATTGATTCTCGGACGTATGGATCAGGGGTTCAGGCTAAAACTGTTCCCGAAGTTTATACTTCAGCAGTTTCCCGCTTGCGCTCATGGGCAGGGATTCCACGAAGACGACTTTTTTGGGCACCTTGTATCCGGCGATCTCTTTCTTGCAGAAAGACCTGATTTCGTCCTCCGTGGTATTCGAATCCTTTTTCTTCAGAACAAGGGCCGTAACCGCTTCCCCCCATTTATCATCCTTGGTGCCGATTACCGCCACCTGGGCAACTGCCGGGTGCTTGTAAAGGACGTTCTCCACCTCGGCGGGATACACGTTCTCGCCGCCCGTGATGATCATGTCCTTTTTTCGGTCAACGACATAAATATAGCCTTGCTCATCCACTTTGCACAGGTCCATGGGATAGTACCAACCGTTTCTGAAGACTTCCCGGGTCGCCTCATCTTTATTCCAGTAACCCAGAGTCGTGCCCAATCCTCGGACCCGGATTTCACCGATTTGGCCGGGAGAAACAGGATTGTCATTTTCGTCCACGACCTGGCTCTGCATGTCGGCGAACGATCTGCCGCAGGATGAGAGAATTTGCGTCTTGCCCTCTGCCAGAGCCCGTGTGACATCTTCGATTCTCAGAACCGTCGCCTGACCCACGGTCTCGCTGGTGCCGAAAAGATGCAGGAAGACATTGCCGAATTTTTCAATGGCTTGTTGAAAAACGATCGGCGTAACAGGCGCTCCGGCAAAAAACAGCTTTTTCAGGCTGCTCAAGTTATATCGGTCCGTGTTTGGATTCTGTACGAGAAAAAGCAGCATGGGCGTGGCAATCATGCCTGTGGTCACCTTGTATTTCTCGACCAGACGCATGAAGTCCTCTGCGTCCCACATGCCCATGATCACCGATGTCGTGCCGCTGAACATGTCATTCATCAGCACAACCTCCCCGGTAGCATGAAAAAGGGGCGATGCCACAATCCCCACATCATGTTGGTCCATTTTCATTTCAAGGGTAAGGCTTCTGCCCACATGGTAAAGATTGCCATGGGTTCCCATGCACCCTTTGGGCGCGCCGGTCGTGCCGCTGGTGTACATCAGGACTGCCAGATCCTCTTCCGTCACGGGGACTGCAGGGACGTGTGAAGGCGTCTGTTCGATCATCGACTCGTAGTGACGCCATCCGTTCGGGGTTTTATCCTTATCACCAATGAAGATATAATGCTTTATGAAACTCAGGTTTTCTTTGAGATTTTCTATCTGTTCCAGATACGCTTCATTCACCATAAGCGCCGAAGCCTGCGAATCTTTCAGAACCGACAGGATCTCGGGAGGCGCCAGCCGGAAATTGAGCATCACCAAAACCAGACCGGCATTGGGGATACTGAAATAGGATTCTGCATTTTCGATGCTGTTTTTACTTAAAATCGCAACCCGGTCTCTTTTCTCCAGGCCAAGATCCAATAAGGCATTGCCCATACTTCGCGTCCGGTCTGCAAATTCGCGGAAGGTATACTGCCGCCGGCCTTCAATGACGGCCGTCTTTTCCGGGTTGTATTCCAGGTTGCGTGCAATCACCATCCTTAGCGTACAAAAATCCTTCATCCTCTCCTGTTCCTCCTGTTTTAAAGGTTTGTTGGGCTAACCGGCTAAAGATTGCTTTATTCCGAGGCGTCTTTAAGCACAAACCGCTTGATCTTGCCGGTTGCGGTTTTTGGCAGATCCTCAACAAAATTAATCCATCTCGGATATTTGTAGGGAGCCAGAGACCCCTTCACATGCGCTTTGAGTTCATTTTCAAGCTCTTTTGACGCCGCATATCCTTTTTGCAGGACAACGAAAGCCCTGGGCTTGATCAGGTTTTCCTCGTCTGCGGCCCCGACAACCGCGCATTCGAGAACGGAAGGGTGCTCGGTCAGGCAGGCTTCCACTTCGATGGGAGACACCCAGATGCCGCCGACCTTCAGCATGTCGTTGGTGCGTCCCACGTAATAATAATATCCTTTTTCGTTTTTATAGAATTTATCCCCGGTGTTCAACCAGGCGCCAAGCATGGTCTCTTTGGTTTTTTCATGCTTGTTCCAATAAAAAGCCGCGGAGCTGTCCCCCCTGACCAGAAGGGTGCCGATATCACCTTCCGCAACCGGATTCAGGTTTTCATCGACAATTTTAGCCTCATATCCCGGGACCGGAAGCCCGGTACTGCCGGGCTGGATGTCTCCGATCCGGTTGGAAATAAAGATATGGGCCATCTCCGTTGATCCGATGCCATCCAGAATCGTTACTCCAAAGCGTTTTTCCCATCGTTTCAGGATGTCCGGCGGAAGGGCCTCGCCGGCGGACACGCAAAGGCGAACGCCTTCAAGATTCCCTTCTTCGGCAACCAGCATATTGCTGAAAAGTGTGGGAACGCCGAAAAAAAGTGTGGGCCGGTATTTGCGGATAATATCGAAAACCGCATCCGGGGTGGGCCGATCCGGAAGATATACTGCGGTTCCGCCGACATGGAAGGGAAAATAGAGGCCGTTGCCCAGTCCGTAGGCAAAAAACAGTTTGGCTGCCGAAAAACAGACGTCATTCTCCTGAACGCCCAGAACCTGCTTTCCGTAGGTTTCTGCGGCATAAACCATGTCATGCTGTAAATGAACCGTCCCTTTGGACTGCCCGGTGGTGCCCGAGCTGTAAAGCCAGAAACAGGGGTCATCCGGAGTGGTGGGCGCCGGAGAAAGATCCGATGACTGGCCGGAGACCCATTCTTCGTAAGCAAGGGTTGCGCCGGGCGCCGGGCCGTTGGTCACGATGACATGCTCCAGATGCATCAGGCTGCTTCGCAGCGGCTCCACAAGGGCCCAGAGCGAGGCTTCGACGATCAGAACCCGCGCCCGGCTGTCGTTCAGGAAATACTGATAGTCCTTGGGGCGCATCAGGGTATTCAGACAGATGGGAACCGCGCCTGTCTTGATGGCGCCGAAAAAAACCTGAGAATAGACCTCCGTGTCATGCAGCAGCACCGCAATCCGATCCTCCATTCGGACACCCAGGGATTTCAAGCCGTTTCCGACCCGGTTCATTCCCGCTTGAACATCGGCATACGTATAAGACCGATCCTTGCAGCGTATCGCTGTCCGTTCGCCCCGGCCTTCGCGAATGTGCCGGTCAACAAAATGATCCGCAGCATTAAAAATTTCAGGAAGAGTTAAACTTGTCGTCATCGCACATCTCCTTTGTCCAGCCTTTTCGATTGTTATATTCCATCATTTTCGACGCCCCGGTGCAGGGCGCCCTGCCGACTGAACAAGCAAATGACATGCCGGATTTTATGCGGATTAACCATTAAGAAAGGATAAACAAAACGTGTTGGCGCTCAATCAAAGTAACCTGTTGTATATATTATTCATCACATACCAAATAAGCACAACTGTTTTTTTGAATTGGGGCAAGTTACTGAATGCTGTTTATCAACAAAAAAGCGAGGCAACAACCATGGGTTGAAAAAAATTATCTGCCAATGAAATAAATTTTCAGCTATCATCCATTGGCATGCGGAGTGGACTGGAAGGCTGGAGACTGTATTTATGGATTTTGCTGCGAAGGGTTGGCAGGGAAATCCCCAGAAGATCGGCGGTGCGCGACCGGTGCCATTGCGTATGTTCCAGTGCTTTCAGAATGTGAGCCCGTTCTGAAGACTCCAGGGAAAAATCGACAGCACTCGAAAGTGTCCTGCCGCATCCTGCAGCCAGTTCCCGTTCGATGTCTTCCAGCAGCACCCGTTTCCCCCTGGATTGCAGCGAAGCGGCCATGATAACGTTTTGCAGTTGCCGGACATTGCCGATCCAGGGTTGAGCGCAGAGCAGATCCATCACGCCGTCTTCAAACTGCCGTGCTTCCGTGCAGTGCTCTCTGGCGGCTTTCTGCAGAAAGTACCGCGCCAGGTCCGGGATATCGCAGATGCGGTCTCTGAGTGGGGGAACAAAGATGGATACAACTTTCAACCGGTAATAGAGGTCTTCCCGAAAGCGGCCCTGGCGCACAAGATCCGCCATATCCTGATTGGTAGCCGAAATGATCCGGCACCGGGATTTGTGGACCCGCTGGCCTCCCACGCGCATGTATTCTTTGCGCTCCAGAAACCCAAGGAACTTGGACTGCAGGGAAATCGGCAGCTCCGTCACTTCATCCAGAAAAAGCGTTCCCCTGCCTGCCAGCTCGATCTTGCCCGGCTTGGTTTCAACGGCGCCGGTAAACGCGCCTTTCGAGTGACCGAAGAGTTCACTTTCCAACAGGGTAGCGACAATGGCGGAGCAATCCAGCGTCATCATGGGCTCATCTGAAAAAGAACTGTTGTGGTGAATGGTCCGGGCAACCAGCTCCTTTCCGGTACCGGTTTCTCCCTGGATCAGGACGGTGGCCTGATTCCGGCATAAAATGCCAATGGTCTTAAAAATCTCGCACATCTGCGGGCTTTTTCCGATGATCACCCCTTTTGGCGACGGGACATCCGCAGGAATTTCATGACCGCCCGCCGGCCAGTTCATCCGAAATGCACGATCAACCGTGCGTTCGATTTCTCCGGCATCCAGAGGCTTGTTGAGGTATTCGTATGCGCCCGACTTCATTGCTTCAATGGTGGTTTCCATATCCTGAAAGGCTGTCATCATGATGACTTTGGGCGGACTGGCAATGTCCAGCATTTCTTTTAAAATTTCAAGGCCGTTTTTGTCCGGAAGCCGGATATCCAGCATCACGACATCCGGTTGGTGCTGCCGGAATTTCATCATGCCTTCCGCACCCGTGGCTGCCGTGATGACCCGATATCCTTTTTCACACAGAAACATTTCAAGGGATTCCAGAATCGGCGTTTCATCATCAACCACTAGAATCGTTCGCATGGGTATCTCCTTCAGGCAGGGTAACGGTAAAAACAGATCCCCTGGGAACGCGGCCCGTTACAGACACGCTCCCGCCGTGAGCTTCCACCAGCCGCCGCACCACGCTCAGCCCCAGGCCCGCGCCGCGGCTCTTGGTCGTAAAAAAAGGCTTGAAAATGGTTTCGCAAAGCATTTGCGGAATGGTTTCACCTTCGTCTTCCACCCCAAAGACCACTTCCGGTGGTTCGTGATCGGATTGCATTCGACGGCTGCTGACCCGGATGGCGGTTCCATCCAGCGCAGCCTCGACAGCGTTAAGGAGCAGATTCAGCGCAACCTGCTCCATCTTGCGACCATCCATGAGAAGGTCCGGAATTTCATCCAGATCCAGAATCACATCCAGGCGTTTTTCTGCAAACTTCATCTCCAGAAGCTCAATGGCCTGCATAAGGATCGGATTGAGGCTGCAGGGTGTTTTTTCCAGCATCACGGGCTTTGCAAAATCAAGTACTTCCTGCAGAATACCTTCAAGGCGATGCATTTCATGAACGGAGATATCCACCCGCCTGCGGTCGTTTCCGACAAGATCCGGATGGCGCTGAAGAATCTGGAGATTCATTTTGATGGCGGAAAGCGGATTGCGGATTTCATGGGAAAGCGAGGTGGCGATCTGGGCAATATCCGCAAGGCGCTCGGCCTCCCGCATCTTTTTCCCCAGTTCAACCCGCTCCGTGATATCTCTGCAAATCCCGATTTGCGACCATCCGGCCCCATAATGGATGGTCTTGAATTTAATCTCCGTGGGGGAAATATCCCCGGTCCGGGTGATTCTGGAGTACTCCAGGGCCGGAGAATCTGCTTCGTCGACAGGACTTTGATGCAACCGGTTTAAAATAGACGTGCGGTCGCAGGGAGTTATAAATTCCAGAAACGATTTTCCCAGCAGATCAACACCGCCATACCCGTGCATGGCGCTGAACGCCCTGTTGGTAAAGACGATCAGACCCTCGTGAATGACAACATACCCATCCGTGATATCTTCCACAAGCGTTTTGTATTTGTGCTCGGATTCACGGAGTTCGGCGGTTTTAAACGATACTTCCTGCTTCAGTTTCCGGGCGTATTCAATGAGCCGCCGACGATGAAGCTTCTGAAAAAGATCGCTGAACTGGTAAATGGTGTAGCCCATGCAGTCGTTGAGATCAACGACAGCCCGGTGGAAAGTCGCGATGCTGCAGGAACCGGCAAGAAGCGGCAGAACGATGTGGCGGAACAGATCAAATGCTTTCTGAACATCCACCAGGGGAAAGCCCCCTTCCAGCCGCAGGTTGGATATCTGCGCGATAAAACGGTCGAGTTCGTCCTTTTCGCCAAAAATCAGAAAACGGCAGTTGGCTTCAAAGGAAGCGGTGATGGTTTGCTGGAGTTCAGATTCCGGTCTCTGGGAATACCGCTCGCTGATCTCCATTCGCAGGCGTTTGACCCACTCGCGGATAATGGCATCCCGGCATCGGTTTAAGAAATCGGCCCAATCAAATTGGATGACCTTGGATGGCTTCATGATCGTTAGCGGGTCCCTTTTCCCAACTTCTGACCGGTTGGTAGCCGATCATATCTGTAGCAGGGGCGGCCAAAAGATTTCCTGGCAAGCCCCTGCGGATATTCTTGTGTAATTAGGAATTATATGCTCCGGATATCCACCTCCGCGACATCCGTGATATTGATTTCCAGCATCTTAAGACTGGCCAGAATCCGGGCGATATTCCGATCCAGGGCCGGAAACAAAGCCCCCATGCGCTGAAGTTCCATGGCGTTCTGTTTCATCACCCATATCTTTTCACTCAATGCCTTGATATCAAATTCCTGGTTCATCGTTATCATCTCCTCTGCTCAGGGTTTTGCGCGCAAATCCTTGAATCGTCTGGCCTTGACTTCATATCGCGGCAAGGTTCCGATTGAATAAAACTGTAAATTATATCGCAAATTGGTCTTGAGCCGCAATTGATCCGTCAACTCGCGTTCAATTTCCGGGCGGTTGTTCTCTGAATCCGGATAAATCTCCACCTTCAGTGCAATCTGATCCGTATCGCCTGACTTCTCGACCAGAACTTCATACTCGTTTCCCAGCCCCCGGATACTCCGGACCACTTCTTCAATGGCGGAAGGCGCCAGCAGCACCCCCTTGACCTTGGTGATGTCATCGGCCCGGCCCACGACGCCGCCCTTGATCAGCCGGTACGTTCTGCCGCAGGGACAGGCATAATCCGCCCATTCAATCACGTCCTTTGCGTCAAATCGGACGCATGGCTGAGCGAGCCGGTCAAAGGCAGTAATTAACATCTTGCCTTTACGGCCCGGAGAGGTAATGATTTCACCTGTCTCAATATCCTGGATTTCAACCAGAAACAATCCGTCATTCACATGAAGGCCGCCGGACTGGGCCTGGCATTCATAGGACCAGGCACCGATTTCAGTCGCGCCGGCGTGATCGTATACCTTGGCCCCCCAGGCCGACTCCATCCGGCGTTTGGTACTCGGGATGCTGGCTCCGCACTCCCCGGCGCAGGTGATTTTATCAATGCCCAATGAAGTGGGATCAATGCCCAGTTGATTGCGGGCTGTTTCCGCCATCCCCAGAATATAGGTCGGCGTTCCCATCAGGGCCGTGGCCTTCAGTTCCTGCATTTTCAGGATTCTGGCGGCCGTATCCAGCACCCCTCCGGGGATCACTTCACATCCGATTTTTTCCGCTCCATAATGCCCGGCCCAGAACGCCACAAAAATATTATATCCAAACGGGATAAACACCCGATCCCTGGGGCGATACCCCTGCGACCAGAGAATATAGGCCCAGCATTCCGCCCACCATTCCCAATCCTGCCAGGTGTCGGGTTGATAAACGGGCTGGCCGGTTGTGCCGCTGGTCTGATGAAACTCGGCGACCTCATCCAGCGGCACACAGAGGGCATCCCCATAGGGGAAGGGCTCTTTACGCTGAATGTCCCGCATCATGGATTTTTCAACAGTTGGCACATGGCGGATATCTTCAAGTGACCGGATATCTTTGGGACAGATGCCTGCCTTGTCATACAGGCTGCGGTGAAATTTGGAACGATCATACGCCCACTGAAAAATACGCTGAAATTTTTTCAACTGCAGCATTTGAAGTTTTTCCGGATTCATGGTTTCCAGAACCGGATTCCAGTATGGTTGTTCTGATATCATATTAACCTTTCCCTGAATTAATTTTATATGAAAATGATCAATTTTCATCCATCGTTGTGCCCGCATCGGGTATGGCTGTTAGAGGGTCTGTACATAACCTATAGCCTATCGCCCATGGCCCCGCAAGTTCTTTAACCCGGCATCAGCCCCATGGCTTTCCAGTAAACGGAGCTGACAAGGATACCCACAATCACGGAAACTGCATACAGCACGCCCGCCAGCGTCACATGACTATTGGACCACCCCCTTGACTTTGTCACGGAGTCGGCGATGGTGATGAATGGCTGTTGGTAAGCCATGAAAAAGGAATTCCCCGCTGCAACGACAGCGACGCTGACCAGTACCGGATGCAGCCCGAATTTCTGATAAAGCGGGATGAAAATGGAAGAAAGCAGGGCGATCGTCGTAAACCCCCAGGGGATGTCGACAAATCGGATGCACCACAGAATAACGGTGCCGACCAGCAGAAACGTCAGGGGGGATCCGGCCAGGGAAAGGATGCCAGGCTCGATGATGGGCTTGAACCAGTCTGAGATGCCCGCCTTTACAAACATGGCTGTCAGGCTCATGACGATAGCAAAAAAATTGATGATATCCCAGTTCACCCCGGTTGAAATATCCGGCAGTCTGATGATGCCGAAAATTATCAGGGCTGCAAAAGCCATCAGGGCCGCCACCGTGGTATTGATGCCCGTATATTTTTCCGTTGAAAACAAAATCAGTGCGACAATGAGGATGGCAGCGCAGATGATTTCCTGACTGGTAATTTTGCCCAGTGCCGCATACTGCTCCCTGAAAGTATCCCGGTTGAGTTGAAGGGGTTGCTCCGGTTTCAGGAAGAGATAGAGAAGCACCAGGAACAGGATCGTGATGAAAAACCAGGGAAATGCCATGTACTGAAACCAGGCGCCGGGCGTGGCGAGCACCTTCATTTCGGGCGGATAAAAACCCATCATGAAAATTCCCCACAAAGAGCCGGTCTGCCAGCCGATACCCGGCAGAAGCGCTGTTCCCCAGGCCGTAAAACAGATCAGGGCCGAGCCTTTGGATCGATCCGCCAGTTTGCAGGCTTCTACAAGGCTGATGGCAATGGGCATCACGATGGCGATTCTTACCGTAATGGATGGCGTCAGTGCTGAAAGGGCCAGCCCGATAATGAACCAGCTGATACATATGGTCAGATAGCTTGGCTCAAAGGTTTTCAGAACAAAATAAGAAATCCGTTTCCCCAGTCCTGTTTTTATCAAGGTAAATCCGAAAAAGAGCGCCGGAACCAAAACCCATACCGCCGGACTGGTGTATCCTTTGGTAACAACATCCAGCGGCAGTTTGAAGATAAGGCCGCCGGCAAGCAGGATGGCTCCTCCTGCAAAAAAGGGCATGCTGTCGGACTTGAAAATCCAAAAAGCCAGACAAACAAGCGCAACGCCAATGATGCCATTCCCCTGGGGAGAAAGACCGGAAAATGGTTTGGCGAATGCAATGCTGATCGCAATCACTACAAAGACAAAGATACCCAGTTTTCTTGTGTGACTCATTAACCCCTCCTTGTTTTTAATAAATGCACTGTTCAAGCACTTTATGAAAAAATACTATTCAGGAATTCAAGAACACTGGAGAGAATAGCAATGGATGTGCCAAAAAGATCAGATTCATGAATGAAGACACAAAACAGGGTATTCTGGGCATACATGTTGACAGATACATTTTATATCCATTTGTTTTACAGACATATCCGATCTTTAAACTATTTGTTTCCAGCTGGTTGTTTAAGGAGAGATTCTATGGGGATTCTGAAAATAAAGAGAATTGTGGTGCGGATGTGATGAAAGTATCTTGCGGGAAATGAAAATAATTTTCAGGCGCTTGCCCGGCAATGAGGGCATGGGAAGGTGTCAGTCCAGTTGAAACTCCTGCCGCCAGTTATCCATTTCTTCCCATTTGGGTTGGGCGGATTTTTCAAACAGGCAGTTGTTAATGACCAGCCAGTCCATATCCGTTCGCATGAAGCACTGATAGGCATCCCGAGGAGAGCAGACAATCGGCTCTCCTCGAACATTAAAACTGGTGTTCACCACAAGGCTGTAGCCTGATAGTTGTTTAAACGCCTGAATCAGCTTCCAGTAACGTTCATTGGTTTCCTTGTGGACTGTTTGAATCCTGGCTGAAAAGTCAATGTGCGTGATGGCCGGAATATCTGAACGAAGTTGATAAAGACGATCGAAGAGTTCGGTCTGCTCTGACGGCGAAATGGCGGTCCGGTGATGACGGGTTACCGGAGCCACCAGCAGCATATAGGGAGAATCCGTCTCCATATCAAAATACTCTCGGGCATCTTCCGCCAGAACCGATGGTGCAAACGGCCGGAAGCTCTCCCGGAATTTGATTTTTAGATTCAAGCGTTTCTGCATTTCCGGATTCCGCGGGTCTGCCAGGATGCTGCGGTTGCCCAGAGCACGGGGGCCCCATTCCATCCGGCCCTGAAACCATCCAACCACATTTCCCTGCGTCAGCAGTCGGGCCGTATCCTTGCATAGGAGATCAAAATGGGAATAGGGCTTCCAGTTGGCTTGAAATTGATATTCAAGACGCTGGATATCCGCATCCCCATAAGCAGGCCCCAGATAGGCGCCCTTCATGCTGTCCGTATCCTCGGGTTTTCTTTCCGCGCCCTTCCAGATATATAAGGCGGATAAAGCAGCGCCCAGGGCTCCGCCCGCATCTCCTGAAGCCGGCTGAACCCACAGGCGCTTGAATATACCGCTGTTCTGTATTCTGGCATTGGCGACACAGTTGAGCGCAACGCCTCCGGCCATCACCAGGTTTTCACTGCCGGTTAACGCTTTTGCCGTCCGGACAAGCCGGAGAACCACCTCTTCAGTAACATCCTGAATGGCCAGGGCCAGATCCATGTATGGCTGGGTCAACTTGCTTTCAGACTCTCTTTTTGAAATCCCGAGCAATCTTTCCCATTTCTTGTCCTTGCACATTCTAAGGCCCGTAGCAAAATCAAAATAATCCATGTTCAACAGAACCGATCCATCCTCCCGGATATCCAATAGCTCTGTCAGAATCGCGTCCTTGAAGCGGCTATATTGACTGCCGGTTTTAATGCCATAAGGGGCCAGTCCCATGAGTTTGTATTCGCCGCTGTTGACCTTGAATCCGCAGTAATAGGTAAAGGCGGAATACAACAAGCCGATGGAATGGGGGAAATGGAGCTCTTTTAGCAGTTGGATAGAGTTGAGTTGTCCATGACCGACCGTTGTCGTGGCCCATTCGCCTACGCCGTCAATGGTCAATATCGCCGCATCCTGGAATGGCGACGGATAGAATGCGCTGGCGGCATGAGACAGATGGTGCTCCGGAAACAGCAGCGGCGGCTTTCGGTTCAGGCGGTTACCATGAATGGACGTCAATTCATCCCACACCAGACGCTTCATAAACATTTTTTCTTTGATCCATACCGGCATGGCGGAAAGAAAACTTTTGATGCCTTTGGGGGCAAACGCATGATAGGTTTCCAAAAGGCGTTCAAATTTCAAAAACGGTTTGTCATAAAAGGCGATGGCTGTAAAATCCTCCAGATTGAGGCCGGATTCCTTAAGAACGTAGCCAATGGCCTGCCGCGGAAATGACGGATCATGTTTCAGGCGAGTGAAGCGCTCTTCATGAGCGGCAGCAATGATTTCCGGCCCATGGATCACAACCGCGGCGCTGTCATGATAAAAAGCGGATATTCCCAGAAAAAAGTTTTTGGTCATTGCGTTACCGGAGAAGCATTGGAGGAGGCATTCAGATAGCCGTGAGCATTCAGATATTGATATGTGCTTTGTGCAAAAACTTCGGTTACCATCTCTCCAGGGTGTCCGTCTGCGGGGTTTGCCCACAGTTTCCGGTTGGGGAGATGATGGAATTCCTTGTAGACAACCGGATACAGATTCACATAGTCGATATTGGCATTTTTCAGTAAGGGGATAATTTGTTCAAATCGCTGTTTTAGCATGGGATGGTGATTTTCAGGGGTCATTACAAACAGCATTCGAATATGATGGGCATTGCAATATTCGGACATATTTTTTAACAACGACTGATATTTTATAAGATTGTCTTCTGTATACACCTTATTCAACCAATTGGTATAGCCATAGTCAAAGTATTTACTAAAAAAATTATTGACCAAATCAACAAAAAAAGAGATTGCGTTGGGGAATAAATACCTGCTGATGGGTTGGACAAGGAACCTGTCAATGATTCCACCGTCATAAATAAAAATTTTTAATCTGTTTCCATCCATATCCGGGTCATTTACGACAAAACCCACCAGAAGCAGATCGAAATCATAGTGAACGCCGTCTGATTGTAAGAAACGAAATTCGTCAAGCGTGGACCAGCCGGGTTTTCCCCAATTAAGAATTTCAGCCCTGACGCCGTTTTGGTTCAGCATGGACTCCAATTTATGCGTCCAGATCGCCTGATCCTCAACGCCAACGCCCCAGACAAAAGAGTCCCCCAAAACAGCTATGCGGGTGCAGCCAGGGGGTTTGCGGGGGGAATGTTCAGTATCGTTAAACCCATATGAGTTCAATTTGGCCTTGTCTTGATGGCTTTGATTGATCCGGCTGTTCAGCATTTTTTGCTCATAGGGGATCCATCCTGGCGCTTCTGTTTCCAGATTGGAAGGAACATGATTTAATCCGATTTCCAATATCCAGAATGAAAAGAGAATCGAGCAGATAATCAGCAGTAAATTTTGCAGGGCGGTTTTTTTATATCGGAGAACTAAAAATCCCAGAACCACCAGAAAAATCTCAACAATTACCAGAAAAATCTGTTTTTCCGTTTCGGCAAATTTGACTTGTCCCTGAGATATGAATTTTATAGTCCATTCGTTTAAAGCAATACCGAAAATTATCAGAGAAAAGCCCAGAATTTGATACAAACGATTCATATTCAGGTTCCTTGTTGTCACAAACATATTGAGGCCTTTAACGATATGGGAAATGCAGAAACAGAATCCGCTGCTCGGGCAATAAAACCATATGTTTACCTTTTTCTCAAGAAAATTGTTACGCAAGCAAAACGGCAACGCGCCCGCAGACCGATTTGCACCGAGTTGTCCATCGTTCTCCGAGATCAAATGCCACTGATAAATGCTTGTCATCCCTTGCCAAACAACCAGTTCGTAAATGTCCTTGACAGCATTTAGGACAGGTGCTATCCAAAACAAACAAAAAACAACTTCTTACAAGAAATCGTGAGCCCGCATCTGTGCACTCTCATGTGCGCATTCGCTGCAAGGAGATAAAGATGGCCGCCATGAGTCTTACAATCAAAAAAACTGCGGAATACATCAAGCGGATTGATGATTATAGGGCCGGGCGACTGTCATATGACACGCTATTTCTGAATGTCACAAGCCATTGTAATGCCAACTGCGTATTTTGCGAGGTCAGATCTCTGGACCACTCCCGGGATATGTCGGCTCAGCGCATTATGCAGATTATGAACGAGGCACATGACATGGGAATCGCGAAAATCTTCTTTTCCGGAGGTGAGCCGTTTGTGATGAAAGACATATGGCTGCTGATCGGTCATGCACTGACGCTGGGTATGAAGGTATCGGTAGTCTCAAACGGGCTTCTCGTCCCATCATTCGGCAGGGAGCAGTTTGACCTGCTGAAAAAAACAGACTCAATAGACATTTCCCTTGAATCACATATTCCCGCTGAACACAACAGGCTTCGCGGCGGCGGTGATTTCTTTGATAAAACCGTGCAGGGGATAAGACTGCTCAGGCAGCATGGCATTCTCGTCAATATAAACACCGTAATAAGCACCGCCAACTACTTGGAGCTTGCTGCTCTCATAGCCTTTGTGAGAAAGCTTGACGTTGAAATGATTAATTTTCAGCCCCTGCATATCTGGTCAAACTACCACGATGCCCTGCCAAGGTCTAAAACCGCCTATGCCCTTGATGCTGCAACTCTTGCCGATTTTGACAAAAGCATGGATCAAGCGCTGGCCATGGAAAAAAGCACGGGGCAAAAATCAAACCTGAAAAGAATACGTCCATGGATAAAACAGTATTTTCTGGCGCAGCTTAAAAATGACGGCCGCATCTGGATGAAGGACGTTGTGCCTGATTTTAAGTGCGTTGAAGTTTTCACTAAACTTTTTTTGCATTCGGACGGCGGTGTGCAGCCATGTGCTATGCTTTCCCCGCTTGATAATGCTGCCGACAAAACGCTTGCAGATGCAGTAAAATGCCTTCGGAAAACTAAAGCCATGATACGGCAGGGGCAGTTTCCGGAGGAATGTCACAAGTGTTCCTGCCAGATGATGCTTAATTACAACTTCAGTGTCATGATCAATCCGCTGACCAATATCAAAAATGCCGTGATGCTGGCCCTGGATTATCTTCGATAATGCAAATCCAAACCAAGAACATAATTTGACAGAATTCTGGAAACTTTCTGAGCCCCGTTTTTGTTGAAATGCACATCGTCATAGAAGACGGTTGTGTCTTTATCCAACATGGGGGCTAAATCAATAGATTCCACATGTCTTTCTTGGCAGATTTTAAGCAGGGTATCATTGTATTTTTTCATTCCTCTTTCCAGTGCTTCTACGGAATAATATACTTTGCCACTTTCTTTTTGATAATTTCCGACTCCACCCATCCATAAAAGGGCATCCAGTTCATCTGGCAGCCCGGGCTTCCATATTGTTGGTTGAGTAATAAAAATCAAACGAATTGACTTCTCTCGTGCAATATCAATCATCTTGTTGATATTTCTTGCATACTCTTCCAGGGCTGACGATAAGTCCGGCAACTCATTGCGAATTTCTGCTGCCTGTTGCCGATGTTGCCGCCAATTCGCATAAACCTTCCCATATAGATCTTGAATGTTATCCTGAGTGCCTACCCGTAACACCGTTCTTTTAAATTTCTTCAGCATCTGCCAGATAGCTGTTTTCTTGATGTATGGGCCGTTTGGATCCGGATAGCTCCCTCCTGTGAAAGTTTCATAAAGCAGATCGTTCATGGAATCAGGCTTCGATAGAAAATTCGGATCGTAGTCCTCATCCTGGGAAAGACGGATGGAATAATCGTTAATGCCGATTAGGAGAATAATGGAATCAATCCTCATTTCCTTTAACGGTAAATATTGCATTGCAGCGAGGTGATGTCTTGTGGTTTTCCCGCTCATTCCTGCGTTGCCAACCCAGAAAATTTGATTCGGGATATTCTCGTTAAGAGTCTGCTGTAACAGGTACGGCCATGTCTCAGAATCATCCAAGTACAAACATTCCGTTGTGCTCCCTCCAATAGTCAAGAACCTATATGTCTGGGATGGCGCAAGTTCATCTCCGCGTATCCCCAGTGAATTAATGGTAAATCTTGACTGCCCGGATATGCCGGGCATGTCATTTTGATGCACTCTGAAACCCGTTTTAAGATGGGGTGGCCAGATGTAGTTGCTGTTGGGAAATGAAAACCGGAGAACAGTTTCACACAAAAGAAGGCCGGCGACTATAGAAAGGCAAAGCAACAAGAATGTGAAAAGGTGATGCTTTCTGAATCGTAGTGTGAATTTATTCATTGTTGGAAGACAGGTTGAAACGCAGAATGATAAATATTGAACGGTTAGAAAATGCTTCAACTGCTTGCCGGAAGGTCACAATAAGATCTGTTGAGCCGATATAGCTTATAGCTTGCCCATACATCTTTTCCATAGTTCTTTGATTTGACTATTTCCGTCACTTCATCTCTTCTTATCTTCAGACCTTTAAAATCCAATATATATTTATCAGCATGCAAAGGAGCATAAACGGGAAACGAATTGTTTGTTTTATTATCATACATAATTATATAGCCATTTTCATTGCATCTATTTTCAATTAAAAAGCATATTTTCATCGCATCAAGATATTCAGACAAGTCATCATTGATTAATTTTTTTGCGTATTCGTAATTATTGACCAGGCCATCCCCGTTTATGATCCTGCGATCGGAAAAATAGGCCGCATAGCCACAGGCGTCTATCATGTAGATTAACGCATCAGAAGGTGTATACTCTTTAATTTTTACAATAAATTCATATTTTGAATTCTGGGAATCAGAATGCTTGAATGTGAGGTACACCGTTTTTAAGAGAAACAAGGAGGAAATGTAAAACAAGAAAAAGCCGACTGCCATGCTTTTAAATCGAGAGGCCCTGGTCGATTGCGTGATATCGGCATTAAGGACAATATAGAATAAAACAATATGACCTGGAAAAAAATACCATGGTCGTGCCCTTTCAAATAAAAAGTGCATGAAGAAATAAACGCAAACACCTGAAAGAGCAAAAAATAACTTTTGATTGGTTAAAGACTCTTTATGGGTTGCAAGAAGAATAATGGCAGCTATAGACAGGCTGACCATTAAATAATTGCGGAAAACGATGCCTTCAATCAATAGTGGATTAAATAATGACAGATTGCTTGTCAGAGCATCAATAATAGAGAATGACGTGGACTGGAATTTTACTACTGAGGATACGGTAAAAAAATCACCGAAACAGTATTTTAGAAAGAAGAAGTGCAGAGACACACCGATGGCCAGAAATGAACAGGAGAATAAATATTCTCCAAATCTTTTTTTGAGCGCAAGATAACTAAACATGATGAGTAATATAATTGAGGAATCGATTCGTGTCAGAGGCACTAAAATAATTGATAGAAAATATAGGACATTCTTTCTGCTTGGCCTGAGATTTTCACCATGGATTAATTTTTCAATTATGATGAGCAGGAATATTGTCAGCGGTAGCGTTTCCATCAATAATGTATTAATAATGAAAATTAAAAAGCAGATTATTTTTTCATAAAACTTACGAAAAAAAGCATCGGCGAGCAGGAAGGCAATGAAAATGTCGGCGAGAATAAAAAGAAAAAGATGAATGATTTTATTGTGGGTAAAAATGCCGGTCAAAATTGAAATAAAACCCAGAAACAGTTGCCATAGAACATGATAACCGTTTGTTATGGTAATGCCGTCGAAAGTAGATTGATGCAGTTCTCCGAAATTATATGCAATCTGCGCATAAAAAAAAGCATCATCATCCAGAAATGCAGGAGGGTGGTGTATGATCAGATTAAAAAATATCGAGGAAAATACAAACGCCCCGAAAAATAATTTTGCGCTTCGAGTTAACGTCAGCATCTAATCGCCCGTTTTTGAAATTCGGCGACTATGTTCAAATAAATGCGAATAACGAGGATTAAAGCCAGATAAAAAACCGTAGGCGGCAACAGGAATGCATGTCATGATGATCGCATAATGAAGTCTTGTGGAGGCTTGGGCTGGAAGCGTTGTCAATAGAATTAATAATGGTATGGATACAAGTAGTGCAATTCTTTCAAAGTCTCTGCTTTTGATCAGCCTATAAATTCCGACAAAAGTCAATAGCAGCAGATTCATGTAGATGATTTGATTTATCAGTATCACCCATGAGGCCGTTCCCTTCTTAAGTTTTTCGATGATTGTTCGAACCGAAATTCTCTCAACTTTGTTCTCTTCATTAAATGCTGTTTCAATCAGTTTTCCGTCATACAGAAATAGATAAATTGTTTTTGACAAAGCCTGCAGCGTGGTTCTGGCGGGATGTGAGAAAATATATTCAATGGCCTTACTTTTAATAAGATTGCTGTAAATAAAGGCATCCATTCCTTCGAGTTTAAAAGACTCAACATAAGCCACTGAGTCTGCATTATACCTTCCGGTAGAATATGGGTTGTTGGCAAGCAATAAATTATACCCGCCAGTGGTGCCAATAGCATTGAACTTTCCCAGCTTAGTCAAGGTATTCATTCCGTATACCCCAACAACAAGGCATGATGTTAGAACATATGCTGCGATATATTTTACATTAATTTTTTTGCAGAGAAATACCATGGCCATATAAAACGGTATCAGCAGCGCGACAGGCCTGGTTAATATGGACAGGGCAAGAAGCAATGCACAGGCGAAAATATCCGGAAAGCCATAATCAGGTGTCAATGCAATTCTCAGAAAAAATAAAAAAGACCCAAACAGCAGCGCCAGGAACAAGGGCTCTGTCTGGGTCAGAAGATTCATAAAATATATATTGGGGTATGTTAAAAAGATAATATACAAATAAAAGGTAATTTTTTTATTATTTTCAAACAATAATACAATTATTTTCTCCAGGGCCATCAGTTGCAGAAAAACAAGTATTACATTGAATAATTTACCAACAAGCGGGGAAACGCCAAAAACCATGTACAGAGATCCCAGCATGTTAATATAAAATGACGGCCAGAGATAAAGGTCGTAAAGATTATTGAGGTGAGGATAGAATTCATGAAGCTTGGCCACTTCAGCAGCCTTCGTATGATAATCCAGGGAATCAGAGATCTGCTCATTGGGCAGGACAATTATCAAGAAGCTGCTAATCGCAAAAAATAGAAGCATGAAAACAATCTTGTGATTATTTTTCATTGCAGATTGCCCATCCGAAAAATTCTCTTTTTACAACCATCCAATCACCCATACGGCAAATCGCCGGAAATAATGATAACCGGATTGCCTCTCTGATCGACAAAGAGGCACAATGGCGGCCTCAGGTTCTGGTTTGCTGTTGTAGGGTTAAAACAGTGTGTATATAAACGGTGCCAATGCCGACCCACCTGAAAATACAATCAAACCTCCCATCAGCAGCATCACGACAATGATCGGAAGCAACCAGAATTTCTTTCGCACCCGCATGAATCCCCAGAGATCTTTGATAATGTCCATTAGTCACCTGAATAGTTCATTGAATATGAGAACTTTGTTTAATGATTCTGCCCCCAGGACGCATTTCCATGTCAAAATGGGGTTGTTAAATCATCTTTCGTAAAAATGTGATTTCTTTCTATGAAAACAGTACCTGTTTCTTTTTTCCAGGTTTTTCTGCGCATTGGATCAAAGCCCATGCATCTTCGGATCAGACTGATCGGTGTTATTACGCCGACAAAGACAAGCGTAAGCAGGATTCGATTGGTTATTTTTTCCAACAACAGAGAAAAATAATGCCAGATCACAGCCGCCGGCATGAAAATGATTGGAATCGTCATTGCTGCAATCAGCATTCCAGTTGCTGGAAGAATCAGAGCCGGATTGTTCTTCCAGTAAGCTGTCAGAAGCAGGATGAGGACGATAATCAGTCCGGTATCCTTGGAATAGGTTGGAGTCGGGTGAAATATGCGTTTCATGGGATCATATTCCTGGAAGCATTCTTGCGGGTGAATAAATGGGGAAACACAGTCATGACGCAGGCTGTAGATTTTCTATCGAGATTTCCGGAAATGCGGTTCAAAGCCAGAGGCTGAATCTGTTTCAGATTGTTTATGCCAAAGCTGCTGGTAAATCCCAACCGGTAACCGCAATTTCTGGCAATTGATTGAATGGCGTAAGGGATATGGCGATAACCCCCAAAAGGATATGAAATGGACAAAACAGGCTGTCCGGTCTGAGTTTCCAAGATTTGTTTGGATAGCATCAATTCTTCCTGTAACTCCCGGTGGTCCATTGTTGCCAGAACCGGATGGGAATGGGTGTGAGAAGCAACTGTCATCTGGTGCGAAACCATCTCCCGAATCTGGTCCCAGTTCATCAACTCTCTGTTCTGAAGATCTTTCAAGGGTGGCATCACGTTACAAGCATCCGAGAGGTTTTGAATAAAATGTTCAATCCGGTCTCCGGGCATCTGTTTCAATTGTTGTTGAAAAAATTGGATGACGCCCGAACGGTCTGCCAACAGATTGTAATGCTGCTTGGTCATCACGATGAAAGGTTTCCGGCATTTTTTGATCAGATAGGCGATAATATCCCACCACCCCAAACGACGATCTGTAATCATCGCGGTACAAACAAAAAAGAAAGCCGGAATATCCAGCGATTTCAGTACCGGATACGCCAGGGAGTAGTTATCCAGATACCCATCGTCAAATGTGATCGCAACCAAAGGGGTTTCCGATTTCGGGTGATTATAAGCTGGAGTCGTGATTTCGTCAATCAAGTCTTTTTCGGAAAGGATCCGTGTGTGTTGCTTCAGCCATTTCATCTGGTTTAAAAACTCATCCACTTCGACATCAAAAACATTATCATCAAACTCCGAAGGGACTGGTGAACATGATGGACGGATCCGGTGGTAATTAAGCACAACAATGCTGTTGTGTGAGTAGAGTTTTTTGATCCAATAGATCAAGCCGGTTTTTAATAATAATTCAGAAAGCAGAACTCGTTTTCCATGCATTGGTGAAATCCTCAACGCTATGACCTGTGTTCATCTATTTTTTGCAACACTTGCTGAGCCATCGTGTAATCCGGGTTGATCGAAATGGCTTTTTGGGCAAATTGCCTGGCGTCTGAATATCTGGACAACCCCAACAGGGTTTCTGCCAGACCGCAACACAGGTCAGGATACGGCAGATTATATCTTTCCAGAGCATATCCATGCTCAACTGCTTCCGAATACCGACTCTGCTCTCTGAGTAGATTGAACAGATTCAGCCGGGCTTTGACATAATTCGGATTCAGTCGGAGGGATTCCTCAAAGCATTTCTCCGCCTCTTCCATACGGTCGAGTTTCTTGTATAACACCCCCAGCATATAGTGAATATCGGCGTATTCCGGAAATGTGGATTTGTATTCCTGAAAAAGGTGCAGCAGGGTTTCAAGGTTTTCATCGGGAAAGGCGCCTTTTTCAACGATGGCCATGATATCGTTTAAATTCGGGCTGATACCAATGTGTGTAACAAATCCTGCGATGAGTTCATCAATCTTGTCGCTGCTGCCAACGTGGACCGAAAACAAGGAGGTTAATTCCGGGGATATATTTCCATGGGTTTCGATGATGTGCTGCCCGGCTTCCACCAACGCATTTAAATCCGGATCACTGTCCAATCTGCTGGTGCGTTCCAGCATGTTCAGCGCCAAACTGTAGCGCTGCTGCTGACAGTAAAGGACACTTAGTTTCAGGATAGCGTCTTTGTAAGTTGGGTTGATATGAACGGCTTTTTCCAGATACTGAATGGCTAAAGGGATTTGTCGGTTACTGGCATAGACAATGCCCAAATAATAATGAATATCGGCAAATTCAGGCCGTTTAACAAGAATGACCTTCAGGTTGTTTTCCGCCTCAACATAGCGGCCAGCGAATGCCTGGCTGATTCCCAGCTTGATTCGTGCTTCCGTGTAATTTGGATTGAAATTCACCGCTTCCTGAAAGTTGCTGATGGCCTGATCGATTTTGCCCTGTCCCAAGTGAATGATCCCCAGCCGGTAGTATGCATCGGCATAAGTCGGGTGGGTCTCCATCTTTTTGATCTGAGACATTGCCGCAGAGTCCCAGGTAAAGAGCTCTGGCAAAACCGTCAGAAGCGATACGGTGGACACCTTCTCCAGAAGGCGCGCAATTCGTTTGATTTTATAGGGGTGTATGTTTTTCCAGTCGTTAACACCTGTATTTGTAGTAAATCCAAGTAAAAATCCGCTGGCCGCAGCAATTTCAGATGTTTCCGGTGTGATAAACTGGAGCTCTCCAACCGGATAGCTTATGGTTAGAACCGGACTGCCGATATTTTCCTCGATGATGAGCTTGGATAAGATCATTTCCTCTTTTTGGGAACTCAGGCTGATTGTGGACAGCACCCTGTGGGTATGGGTGTGGGAGCCAATGGCAACCTGATGTCGGGTCATTTCCCGAATCTCTTCCCAGGTAAGGATTTCCCGTTCCTGCAGCGCAGAGTCCGGAAGTGCGACTTCGCAAAATTCGGAAAGCTCGGACAACAGGTATTGGGTCTGTTCATATTGTTCCTGTTTCATCCGTTGCTGAAAAAACGTGATGGCGGCTTGTTTCTGGTCCGGCAGGAAAAATTTTTGTTCGTCAAAGGAAATGAATGGTTTCCGGCAATGTTTGATCAGATAGGCAATGATATCCCACCAGGACAATAGCCGGTTATTGATCATCTGAGTGGTCACAAAAAGAATGGCCGGAACCTCGAAGTATTTCAGAATCGGAAATGCAAGGGTGTAATTGTCCCTGTATCCGTCATCAAAGGTAATGACAACACAGGGCGTTGAGGCCCGGGGTGGGAGAAAACCGCTCTCGAAGTGGTGATCTATCAGCTCTTTTTCGGACAGAATGCGGGTATTGAGCTTCAGCCATTTGATCTGCCTGGCAAATTCATCTACGTCCACAG
>Ga0268283_1000035_pt1 | contig 138384 bp, 139 predicted proteins | sample saktaG_13_FD_190140 | JGI IMG/M metagenome (GOLD analysis project Ga0268283, IMG submission 190140) | Saline water microbial communities from Sakinaw Lake, British Columbia, Canada - sak_2013_06_06_36m | ecosystem: Environmental > Aquatic > Non-marine Saline and Alkaline > Saline ...
GCTTTTTGTCTTGTGATGGGTTACTGGTGAGCCCTCTTTTTCTGCAAATTGTCGGCAGATGTCCCGAAACTTCATAACAAAGGAGCCATGCGTATGAAACCAATCAAAGGATTCCCCTCCACATCCCAGGACGATTACCAGCTCAATATCATCAATATTGCCCGTCATGGTGTCCGGAATTTTTCCAGACAGGAAATTGCCTGTCAGGGTCCACAGGGCATGTTCCGCTATACGTATCAGGATGCCTTCCGGCGGATGAACCAGTTTGCCGGCGCCCTCAAAGACCTGGGCGTTTCCATCGGGGATCGGATCGGCGTTCTGGATTGGAATACCCATCGCAATTACGAGATGTATTTTGCCATCCCCGGCTCCGGCGCGGTGATGCTCCTCTTGAATCTTCGCCTGTCGCCTCCGGATTTATCCTATGTGATTGATCATGCAGAAGCAAGCTGGATGGTCGTGGATGAAACCCTTCTGCCCATTGCCGAGATGCTGTTCCAGAGCTGCAAAAACATTAAAGGCTATATTATCCTGACGGATAAAAATCTCTCTGATATCAAGACCGTTTTAAGCCCGGTTTTCAGTTATGAAACGCTCATTCAGGCGCAATCCCCTGAATTTGAATGGCCGAACCTGGATGAAACATCGGCGGCCGGTGCCTGTTATACCACGGGCACAACCGGACAGCCCAAAGGAGTCTATTATTCCCATCGCGATACCTATCTTCACGCCATGGCCATCTGCTCCGGTGGAGAAATGTCTTATCAGGATGCTTTTCTTCAACTGGTGCCGATGTTTCACGCCATGGGCTGGGGCGGCGTCTATTCAGCTACGATGACCGGCTCTAAAGTGGTGCTTCCGGGGATGTACCGTCTGGATCGCCTCGGGGAGCTGGCTGAGCTTCTGGTAAAGGAAAAGGTTACCGTTTGTAATGGCGCGCCCGCCATTCTCATGCCCATGCTGGAATATATCCGGAATCTGGAAACCAAGCCGGATCTTCGCGGCGCCCGGTTTCTCTGCGGCGCAACCGAACCGCCCGTGGCCATGATGAAAGGGTATAAAGAGCTTACCGGGGCCGAAATAATCCATGCATATGGGGCAACGGAAACCTCCCCGCTGGTCAGTATCAATCGTCTGAAACCCTGGCTGGAAGATCAGCTCGGCGACGATGAAAAATGGGATCTTCGGCGAAAACAAGGCTATGTGGTCACCGGCCTGGATGTCAAACTGCTGGGGCCGGATAACGCCGAAGTCCCGCATGACGGAAAGACTCCGGGGGAAATCTGTGTTCGCGGACCCTGGATTACGGGATGCTATCACCGCACACCGATGTCCGGTCAGCAATTTACTGCCGATGGCTTCTGGCGGAGCGGGGATGTGGCCACGATGGATGAAGAAGGGTATCTGAAGATCACGGACAGGGTCAAGGATGTCATCAAGAGCGGCGGGGAGTGGATCTCTTCCGTGGATATGGAGAATGAATTAATGTCTTATGATCCGGTTCTGGAGGCAGCCGTGGTTGGAATCAGGCATCCCAAATGGGAAGAAAGACCGCTGGCCCTGGTCATCCTTCGCGAAGAACACCGCGGCAAGATCGGAAAAGATGCGCTTTTGTCTCATCTTGCCCATAAATTTGCCAAATGGCAGCTTCCCGATGAAATTCTTTTTGTGGATGAGATTCCCAAGACCAGCGTGGGCAAATTCAATAAAAAAGTGATCCGGGAGAGGCATCAGAATCGCTACATGGTCTGAACCGGTTAAGGGGAACGGTTCTCGGAAACCCATCCCGGCGTGTGAACCGGACCGCTCAGGTCATACGGAATATAGCACTTGATATCAATCAGGGGAGAGCCATTTCTGGCGTCAAGCCCTTCGGCTTCGATGGTTGTCCCCTGAATGGAAAGGACCCGGCAAAGGGTCAGCGCAACGAGATTGGGCCGCAAGGGCGAATGCGTGGCAAAAACGCCGGTCAACGGATTGTTCGAATCTTTTCGAGGATGGACCTGAAGGGTGCCCCGCAGCTCCGGAGTGTCGTTTTCATGAAACCAGTACATCACGTGAATGTGTGAAAATCCTTCCAGCCCCAATAGGGCGTCTTTGTAACAGTCGTCAATTTCAATCCAGGTTCTGTCGTCTGTTTTTCGAATGATTCCAATGGGGTTAACTTTAAAGCTTTTTTCCATTTAACATGCTCCTGATGACGGGTTAAAGAAAACATCAAAACTTTTTTCTGTAACCGGTGTCTTTCTGGATCAACAGAACAATTCAAGGAAGCAGAATCAGGCAGAAAATTCCTGCCGCAAGCGCCATGCGATACCAGCCAAAAACGATGAAGGTGTGGGTTTGAATATAGTTCAGCAGCCATTTGACCGTAATGAATGAAACCAGCGCGGACACGATCAGTCCGAGCAGCACCAGGCTCCAATTTTCATGGGCAGCTCCGGGCTGCAAGTGGCGCAGCGCTTGAAAAATCTTGAGTCCGCCGGCAGCCAGCATGGTTGGAATGCCGACGAGAAAGGAAAACTCCGTGGCAATCGGACGGCTCATTCCAAGAATCAGCATCAGCAGGATGGTTACGCCGGAACGGGATGCGCCTGGAAACACCGCGGCCACCAGCTGGCCGATGCCCACAAGCACGGCGACCGACCAGGTAACCGAGCCCTTCAACCTCTTTCCATGAAGCCATTTTTCAATGAGTAAAAATGCGATTCCGCCCAATAGCATGGCCCAGGCGACCAACCCCAGTTCTTCCGGCAGCTTGAACCCGGCCTTGGTTAAGAGGAGACCGCCGACGCCGGTGATGACAAATGCGGTCAGGAGCTTGAACGCATAGTCCTGGGTGGACTTTTCCCGCCATTGAAAGGCAAATTGATGCAGCCGCTCGGGAAAGAGCGGCAAAACAGCAATGACCGCGCCGCTCTGAATAACAATGTTGAAGAGGTCGCTCTGACGGGGCAGCCAGTGTTCGGCGATGAGCAAGTGGGCTGTCGATGAAATCGGCAGAAATTCGGTGATTCCCTCTATGATTCCGAGTATGATGATGGCAATCCATTCCGGCATAGATTGCCTTAAATCCGAATATTGTATTTTTGTCAAGAAACAAAATAAGATGCACTCGTAAAAAGTCCGGATGCAGCACAACGCAGCATCCGGACTTTTTACTTGCCCGTATCCCGGATGGCATTTATGCCATCGGCCAGGTCATCTGCCAGTTCCGTCAAAAGCCGAACCTCCTCTGCTCCAAACGCGTTGGGTTTTCCGGCATACAGGGTGATGGCGCCCAGAACATGATGCATTGTTAAAAGCGGCAGTGCAATAATGGAAGCATATCCGTGACGGGTTGCTTCCGCCTGCGAAGGGGCAAGCAGGGGATCATTAAACACATTGTTAATGATGGCTGAATGCCTGTTTCGAATGGCTCTAACAGCCGGGCCGCACGCCGTTTCCGCCCAGGATTCAGAAACGGTATTCAGGTTCCCGTTCTGATATCCGGCCAGTGCTGCAGGAGTCACCGTTCCGTGCGCGTCATCTTCTGCATAACCGATCCACGCCATCCGGTACGCGCCGATGTCGACAAGGATTCGGCAGCATACCTGAACCAGCCGTTTTTCATCGGTTTGCTGAATCATCTCATGACGGCAGGCGGAGACGGCGGACAATGTGCGGGTGAGGTCCAGCAATCGCTCTTGTTCCTGATTTCGAAGTTCAATCATGCGATTGAGCTCATTTGCCATCGCGTCAAATTCTTTTCCGGCCTGAACCTGAACTCGTGCTTCCAGATCTCCCCGGCAGACCTGACGGATGGTATTCCGGATGGAAAGAATGGGGTTTTGAACCCGGCGGGAGATCATCCAGGGGAGGACGAATCCAATCACAGCGGTGAAAACAATCGCGCTCCATATCAAGGTTTCAACCTGAACAAGGTTTCCCTGAAAGGCAACTCTGTCCCCGATCTCACCGATGTTGTCAGCGGCATATTGTTGGATCTGCTCCAGGGGAACAGCCGCAGCCCATAACAGCAGGAGAAGCAGGAAAATATGAAGTAAAATCATCAGAACAGACAGGAAACGGAGGGATTTCTTCATCGATATTCTATGGCCTTGAACGTTCAGGGAAGTATCGCAATGGTCGGATACAGCCCCTCAAGCTCGCCGTCAGGGTATGGCTGAATGGTATTAAAGGAAATGTTCTGATTCTTCTGGGCATGTCCCCGGTTATGTCTGCCGTCAAAATAGGCGCCGTTGGCTTCCAGAATATGCTCGATGCGATGTCGAAATCCTTCCACAAACTGTTCTCCGTCGCCTTCAAACAGCAGCTCTCCCATCACCAGACCATCCTTGATTTTGGAAAATTCTTCCAGCGGGAGACTGTGATTTTTTAAATCATTTGAATTGCAGATATAGCCCCAGACCAGGTGACCGGAAGGAATGGAAATCGGCTCTACCAGATCAATAATGGTATGCGGCATCACAATGCATCCTTCACCGATAGCCAGGGGATATTCCGGAGTTCCCCTGAGAAAGGAATTAAATCCGACAAAAACTTTCTTCCCCAACCGGGCCTCAATGATTTTTGCTCCATGAGCCGTTACATCATAACCATCCAGGTGAGAGTTTACGATATAGCAGTTTTCCTGGGCATTGGCGCCTTTGCCCAGAAAAGAATTTTGGATGTAGGCGCGCTGGGCGACCAAAACATTTTCACTGATCCGGGTTTTTTTCTTGATAACGGCGAATCGATCCACGGAAGCTCCCGGGGGGATGGATATCGGCAGTTCCAGATGAATCTCGTCAAACACACGTTTAAAATCCGCTTTCCGCTCCTGAATAAAATCCATGATGATGCCACGGGGAGGGCCTTCACCGAGTTTGAAATTGACATACCAATCCAGGGCCTGACGTGGATACCGGTAAAGAAAATTAAAGGCATCCCCTTTTTTAATCCAGATGGTTCCGGGTTCGACATGAATATGGGACATTTCGCCAACCTGAACATAGGAAAACCGTCCGATCACGCAGTCATGAGCAGTTGTCAGATCAACGGTGCTGAAAGTTCCCAGAAAGCATCCTTCTGTCGGAGACCCGTGAATATTGGCATAATGCATGGACATGGTGTCATGAATAAAAAAAGTTTCCAGGCTTTCCGGGTCGTGGGAATAGTTGTGCACCAGGGTTTTGATCAGAAAACTGTCCCGGATCTGAATGCATTCATCTTCATAAACGGGAATCTTGTGGATTCCAAAGGAAAAAACATCATTTTTTCGCTTCAGTTCATCCCCGCGAATATCGCTTTTATACAGCACCGAGTGATCCACCCGGCATTTTCCCAGAAAATAGCTGCCGGCCAGGTTGGAATGGCTGAAATGAAAATTAAGTGGATGGTGAGGGGTAATGCCGTAAAAGGCGTAGAATTTGGCAAGCTGGCCGAGCGGAAGCACATTTCTGATATAGGGGGTCAGGTCGAAATTCAGTTCCCTGAGGTTGAGGTTGATCCGCTGAGCAATTCTTGCAATGAGGTTTTCAATCTGTTTCATATGCGTTACCTTTTAATTGAAAGAAGTCATGAGTCAGAAACCGGAATCCATTGAGTCAGGCGACTGCCTTTGGTGCAAGTTGACCGGGGGCCCTGGCATCGCAGTGCCGCTTTATATGCTGCATTGCTTCATGACATGGAAAACAGCGGCAAATACATCGGTAAGCCTTAGAATTCCGGCAATTTCATTGTCTATTGTTACCAGAAGCGACTGATGCTGCCCCAGAACCAGTTGATGAATAGCTTCATCCAGTGTGGCCTCCACTGAAACATATTCGCCTTCCGTGGGGGAGTACATGAAATCCTTAACCCGCTTTTCGCCGGCCTTGCGGCAGATGTCTTTCAGAGGACTTTCCCAGAGATGATATTGAATGAGCATGGATTTCATGAATTTCTTGCTGAATCCATAGCGGGCAAGGCCGTCGCTGCCCTGCATTTCGGCATATTTTGGCTCAAGAGCCCGAAGTACATCGATCTGGCTGATCTTTCCGACGACTTTCCCCTCTTTGTCAAGAATCAGGATTGCCCGGTGTTGATACCGGCTGTGGTCAAAGGCCAGTTGGGCCTTTTCAAGAGCCATGACTGCATCAAACAGCGTGGCGTCTTCATCCACTGTGGCGTATTCCGTCAGCGGGATCATCAAATCTTTAACCTGGTACGTTTTCACTATTTACCTCCATGTCAGGATAAAAGAATGGGTGGCAAAACTGAAAAAAATCTTTTTAACTGGACACCGTCTAATCCATTGTTATTTTATTAAGAAATACAAAAAAACTTACCTTATCATACGGGTACGGTAAGGTATAGATTTTTTTGTTGTTCATGATAGCCTGTATGACGATGCGCGGCGGGATCTTCACTTTTCCTTGATAAGTCCATGCCGGTATAGTATTTGTTAATCAATTGATTATCTTGTACGTGTATTGACATATAGGAACCCATACAGGAGGCGTTACATGAAAAAAGTCGGCTTGATGATGAAGTTTTTGTTGTTTTCGTTTATTTTGGGTTTGATGATATCATCTGCCGCGTTGGCAGATCTTTACTGGGAATCGGATCAGGAAACCAAGGGAATTCAGGGTCGTCCGGATGAAACCAAGGTTATTAAAACTTATCTTACGTCCTATGCCTCCCGAACCGAACGGGAAGGCCAGATTACCATCATGAATTTCGATACCAAGATCATGTATCATATCAATCCGCAAACCAAGACCTATCAGCAGATCAATATGGCGGAAATGGGAAAGCCGCCTGAAATGAAAGGTGAAAAAGGCCAGATGCAGCAACAGATGATGAAAAACATGATGGGCAATATTCAGGTGACGGCCACCCAGGAAACCCGGCAGATTGCCGGCTACAATTGCCAGAAATACCTGGTTTCCGGTATGATGATGAACAGTGATTACTGGCTGTCAAAAGATGTCAAGGGGTATGAAGAGATCAAGGAGATCGGTAAAAAAGTCGCCACCTTATTTGACGAAAATCCCATGATGAAGCAGATGAATATTGCCGGTATGATGGGCCAACTGGATGGATTTCCGGTTCAAATGGTCATGAATATCATGAAAGGCACCTCAACCACGACCCTGAAAAAAATCGAGAAAAAGTCGCTGGACAAAGCTCTCTTTTCGGTACCCGAAGGATATACCCAGACGCAGAACAAAATGCCGATGATGTTCAAACAAAATGAGAAATGAGGCGATTGAAGTTTGAACCCCGCGGCTTTGCAGGTCGCAGGATGGAAAAAAAGGAAAGCGTCATGCCGTTTGTCAGCCATCCCGGACTGCCGGGCAAGGTTTTTGTGCCGGTATTTAATCCGGAAGCATCCCGGAAACATCCCTGCAGGGGCTGTTTTTCCTGCCAGCAGTGCGGGGAAGACCGCTGCCATGTCTGCCGGGGAGAGACTGAAAAAGAAGATGAAAGCTCAAGTGGAGGAGATCGTCGTGTCAACCAGTGAAATTTATGATCTGATTATCGTTGGCGGCGGGCCTGGCGGTTTTTCCGCCGGGATTTACGCCATGCGGGCAGCCCTTAAAACCGTTTTGATCGAAAAAGGCGCTCCCGGCGGCCAGATGGCCATGTCCGGAGAAGTTGAAAATTATCCGGGAATCGAGCGGATCGGCGGTCCCGATCTATCCATGCAGTTCCACCAGCATGCTCTCTCTTATGGATTGGAAATGGTCGTTTCGGAAGTCAAGGAAGTTGAGCCGGGACTGGCATATCATTCGGTGCATCTGGATGACGGATCTGTCCTGAAAGCGTATGCCGTGATTCTGGGAACCGGCGGCAGCTCCCATAAGCTGAATATCCCCGGAGAAGCCGAATACTATGGTCAGGGGGTGTCCTATTGCGCGGTCTGTGACGGATTTTTCTTCAGAAACAAAACCGTTGTGGTGATCGGCGGCGGAGACAGTGCGGCCGAAGAATCGCTTTATCTGGCCAAACTGGCCAGACGGGTCTACATGGTTCACCGCCGGGATGCGCTTCGGGCCAGCAAGATTCTGCAGCAACGGATCAAGGCGGAATGCAAGATCGAGATGATCTGGGACTCCGTTCCCGTGGCGATCAAGGCCAATGAACAGGGCGTTTCCTCTATTGAACTGAAGAATGTCAAAACCGGCCGGCATCAAGATCTGCCGACAGACGGGGTGTTTATTTTTGTCGGGTTCAGCCCCAACAACCAGCTCGTGCCTTCGGGAATACAAATGAACGCCAACGGCTATGTGGTCACCGATGACAAGTGCGAAACCAGTATCCCCGGAATTTACGTGATCGGAGATCTTCGCCAGAAATACGCCCGGCAGATTGTGATCGCCGCATCGGATGGCTGTACGGCCGCCCTTGCCGCGGCCCATTATGTGGAAAACAAGAAAGCGACGGAATCCGATTCCTGTCAACTGATGTAGGTTGCAGCCAATGCGATATCTTCCCATTGATCCCTCCCTGTTTGTTGAACACCGCAAGCACCTGAAAGCGCGGCTCAAGCCCAATTCCATTTCCGTGTTTCTTTCCAACGACGTGGCGCCGACCAGCGCCGACGGCAGGCTGACTTTTGTTCAGCACACTGATTTGTTCTACCTCTGCGGCATTGACCAGGAGGAAACGATTCTGGTGATATGTCCGGACGCCCAGGAGGAAAAACACCGGGAAATATTGTTTGTCCGTGAGACCAGCGGGCAAATCGCAATCTGGGAAGGGCCTAAATATACCCAGGAGGAGGCAACCGCCATATCCGGCGTTCAAACCGTTTACTGGACCCGGGAATTTGACGCGGTGTTCCGGACCCTGGCCATCGAATCCGAAACGATCTATTTGAATACCAATGAACACCTGCGGGCGGAAGTCGTCGTAGAAACCCGGGAGCACAGGTTCTTGACGGAATGCATGGCCAACAAATATCCTCTCCATCATTATGAACGGCTGGCGCCCATCATGCATGCGCTACGGGCCGTCAAATCGCGGATGGAGACAGACCTGATTCAAAAAGCCTGTCATATTACCGAAAAAGCGTTTCGCAGGCTTTTACCTTTCATCCGGTCCGGGGTCTGGGAATTTGAGGTTGAAGCCGAAATCATCCATGAATTCCTGATGAACCGGTCCCGGGGGCCGGCCTATCCATCCATCATTGCCTCGGGGGCGAATGCCTGCATCCTTCACTATGAAAACAATGACCGGCAGTGCCAGGAAGGGGATCTGCTGCTGATGGACTTCGGGGCTGAATACGCGGGCTATGCATCCGATCTGACGCGGACGGTTCCGGTCAACGGCAGGTTCAGCCCGCGGCAAAAGGCGGTCTATAATGCAGCCCTTCGGGTTAAGCGGGCAGCCATAGCCATGCTGATCCCCGGCAACACGCTGGCTGAGTATCACAAGAACGTTGGCCTTGTGATGGAAAAGGAACTGGTGGATCTGGGACTTCTGACATTAACCGATATTCACAACCAGTCTGTAAATACGCCGGCCTACAAAAAATATTTCATGCACGGTGCATCTCATCATCTTGGCCTGAACGTCCATGATTATGGAAACCGGTACCGCATTTTCGAGCCGGGCATGGTGTTGACCGTTGAGCCGGGAATCTATATCCGGGAAGAAGGCCTCGGCGTCCGGATTGAAAACGATATCGTGATCACCTCGGACGGGCCGGTGGATCTGATGAAAGACATCCCGGTAGAAGCTGAAGAGATCGAATCGCTCATGAATGGATGAAATGATGAACCACCCGAAAAAAACGTTAGCGTCACCCATTCAACAGGCCATCGCAGAATTGGGTGAACTGCGCAGGACAGCGTTGGCGCTGCCGGCGGAAAAGGCCATGGATGTGATTCTGAATGCCCGACAGCCGGCGGCTCTGGTCCATTCCATCCCGGAAACGGATCTATATTTTCTGGTTCAGGATATCGGGCCTGAGGACAGTATGCCGCTTCTGGCCCTGGCCTCAAATGCCCAATGGGATTTTATGCTGGATATGGGGGTCTGGAAAGGCGACCGGATCGAAACCCGTTCCCTGACCCGGTGGCTGAACCTCAGGTTTCTGGCGGACCCAGACCGCTTTGTCAGATGGTTTCAGAATGACGAAACTGAATTCATTGAATGGTATCTTTTCAGAAACATCCTGATACGGGTTCTGGAACCGGACGAAGAACCCGCGGACATTCCGGATGCGTTCATGACGATAGATAACATGGTGTATTTTCGGTTTCTGCCCGAATCCGGCGATATGGCATCTGCTGAAGATGAAACCGATGCATCGGATACGGATGAGGAACGCTATACGTTTATTACCCAGTTTCTGAATAAACTCTATTCCGAGGACCCGGTTCATTATCAGAAAGTGATGCAGGAAACCCGGACCATTCTTCCGGCTGAAACTGAAGAAGAAGCCTGGCGGCTCCGGAATATCCGGATGGCCGAAAAAGGGTTTCTTCCTTTTGACGAGGCCATTGGGGTGTATCAGCCATTAAAGCCGGATGCGATCCCCAGGCGGATCATTTCCAAAAAAAGAAGCGGAGAGCCGCATCTTCCGGTTCCGGCTTATGCATCCGGCATGTTGGATGCTGACAACCTGTTCGTTCGATCTTTGAAAACCCTGGAACAGGATCGCATGCTTCCGGAGATCCAGACGGAGCTGGCGTCTTTGATCAATCAACTGGTGGTGGCGGATCAAAAAAAGATAGAATCCGGAGCAGATATTCAAGAAGTCGTCAAAAAAGCGATTGGATATCTGTCCATCGGACTGGAGCGGCTATCGGGGGCAAAGCCCCTGAATGTGGCTCAAAGCGTTTCCCTGATCCGCTCCCGGTTGCTGTCAGGGATATTTCGCGTGGGGTATGGCGCAGCCCTCGAACTGAAATGGCAGGCTCAGGGATGGGTGAAAGCAAGCTGGTTCATGACCCAAAAATTACCGCTGGGTTTTTGGGGAGAAGCATGGCTCGGCGTTCTGGGGGGCCTGTTGATCAAGAAGCCATTGTTTTTCGATAATTATCAGACAGGGGTTCTCTACAGGGAATTCCGGTCCCTTGAGGATATCCAGGCGACTCAAACCCTTTTGGATCAGATTGTCCGGTTTGACCAGATCCTTGCAGCCATGACAGATGATCTGACCTTGTTTTTGCAGTCTATCCCTTCCAGACAGAGTCTTTCCTATAAAAATCTGATTCTGACCCGCTGGGCTCAGTGTCATATCGGCCTGTCTCCGGAAAGCGTACCCATCCCCTTGGAAAGCTTCACCCAGTTTTTTTGGGGACTCTTTGGAAAAACTGGAAAGCCGGATTCTGCAAAGCCGAGAAAAATCAGAAAGGCCATGAAATCATCTTTTTTGCGATGGCTGTCTGAAAAAACCGGATGGACTTCCAAGGAACTGACCGAGCGCTCCGGACCGGAAATGGAGCGCCTTTTCGCAGAACTGGAAGCTGATCTGGGAGCGGTTTCAGAAGCGGATCTGAATCCCCGGTATATTCAGTTGTTCCTTGTAGCGCCGTAGGACTGGTTCTACACCTGGTTGCCCTTACCAGTCCTGCTGACATGATCCAGAATAAGTATCCGATTGATGATTTCCTCCCTGTCAATCGATACGATCCGGACGCCCTGAAGCATGATGGCTTCCATCGGCGATGTCCTTAAAAGATGATCCTGTCTGTCCGCCATGTCCAGGAGATGAATGAGGCGCTCTTTTTCAGATTCAAGCGCCTGTTTTATATCGGATTCCGGGTGGGGATTGGAGAGAAACTCAAGGATAACATCCAGCGATTCGATAAAATTGGTGGTTTGAGGAATAAGTTTTTCAATTATTTCCCGCAGCAGCCGGATATGCGCTTCGCGTTGAATCCATCTGGAATTCCTCAGACGGATCTTGCACCGTGTTCGAAGCGGCTCTTCTGAAAATTGGTGTAATGCCTCAATAATCCGGGAATCTGTTTTTCGGTATATATTCAGCCGGGCGATAACGGATTGAATGGTTTCAGGGGGAATCGTGACCGGTGTGCTTCCGAGGCCCGGAAAATGAAGAACCGTCTCCAGCTTCCGGGATGACAGCAGGTTGCAGATTGTTTTTTCATCGCCTTTGCTGTAATTGAAACCTTCGACAATCGCCTCAATGGCGATCTGAAACTCTTCATCCGGAAACAGAATAAGCTCAAAGAGAGATGCGCCTTCACATGAGGTGTCATCCAGAAGGATTTGTTGAATGCCTTCAAGGGTATCCATGCCCGAAACAGACATCATGTACTGCATGATTTCCGCGCTGACGGGCCAATAGATCTTCTGACCACGGCACAGTTCTTTCTGTATGGCATTCGCCAGTATCAAACAAGGGGAATCGGAATCCATAACACCATAGCGTTGAAAAGGGAAATTCGCATGAAGATCTTCATTCTGTCACTCATGATCCTGTTTTCAGTTTCCATATCCGGCTGTTCCGGGGATAAGGCCAAGGATCTTATGGATACGGCGCTTCTCGAGGAAAAACAGCATAATCCGGATCATGCCCGGCAGTTGTACCAGGAAATCATTCAAAAATATCCTGACAGCCCTTTTGCCGGGGATGCGCAAAAAAGACTTTCCGACCTGAAAAAATAATACCGGCAGAAGTTCAGTTTATTATATATGCAGCATCTTTCTATCCTGCGAAATCGAGATAGTTATCCGGCGTAACTACTTCAAATGTTGCTCCCGGATATAACTCCAGCCATTTTTTCATTGGCTTGACCTGGGTGGCCAGTTCATTCAGTGATACTTGGCTCCCCACCTGAAAAGCGATCAGCTTCAAGAGATTCACCAGTGTGCGTGATGAGCGGATACGCTCCAGCGCCAGCACGTCTTTCAGCAGATAGGAACCGGCAAGTTCCTCCAGCAGTTCAATCTTTTCCTTTCTCCCTTCGGTCACGACGATTTCCGGGTATGATCCGTAGATCAGAAACTCCTCCAGCCGTTGGCGCAGGTCGTAACGGTTGAACATCTGCTTCAACTCCATCTGGCCGATTGGAAAAAGGGTAAGGGTTTGTTTCCGTCCGGTATGTCCCATATATTATGATTTCGCAACCCTTAATGCTGGTTTTTTTCAATGCTGCTTTCTACCGGGCACAGAAAGAAAACGTAAAGCCAGTTACGGAAAATTATCTTGTATGTTTTTTTGAATATTATCCTTGTCCATGAGGATCGGCTTGTTCCAACATGCGTCTTCAAAACGATTGTGTGATTCTCTGTTCGTCCATCGCCCGTGTGTCGAGCTTCTTTTCCGGCGGTGGGGCGCCAGAATTAAAAAACGGTGGGCGTTTCCGGGTAATGGTAAAACGGTTGGTGGCGGCACAACGGAGCATTCTTGTCGTGGTACAGAGCGACATGCCTCATGGGCACTTGAAAGACCGGATTGGTGTCGCTTTGGTTCTCAGACTTCAGCCAGTGGTGGGTACTTTTCGGTCCAGGCAATGGCCTCATTCAAATCCAGCGGAACTGCAGGATCGCGAAGCCAGCGTTAGCCTGCTGCAACCATCGCGGCCTGGAGTGATTGGAGCGGCAAGAACAGTCCAAGGGGGTACTCCTGAAGAGCGATGAAGCCGAACTGTTCATAGTATTCACGGGCATGTTGATTCTTTGCGTCCACAAACATACCGATAATGCCGATGTTCCCGGCAACCGATAGGGTGCGCTTCATGGCTTCAGCCATCATGATTGTGCCCAGGCCTTGACGTTGTTGGTCAATCGAGACTGCCAGGCGGGCCAGCTTGGCTGCCGGAGCTATAGCGGGGTATTTCCCGGCGTAACCGGCAGGCAGGTCACTGGTCACAACCTCGCACCCTGCCAAGGTGAAAAAACCGGATATCTTCGTCGGTGCATCGGTATCGATCAGGACAAACGTCCTGGAGATGCCTTTTTCGATGTGCTGTAGGGCAGTTTTCTGAAGATAGTCATTCAGCGCCGGGTTGCCGCAGTTGAAACATTTTCGATCGTGCCGACGGGAGAGCGACTCCATTCGAAGCATCTACAGACGCTCCTTGTGTGTGCAGAAAGCCGCTTTCAGTTTTTCATTTGGAACTGGCGGGTTTTCGATGACGTCGAAAAACCTTTTTGCGGATTCGCCAGTCAGATAAATGATGCTTTCCTCTTTAATCACGGCCTGAGCACGCTCCAAGGCGGACTGAACCAGGAACTGGTTTACTGTAGAACCCATAAGACCGGCTGCTCGGTGAAGGGTCTCGTATACATTTTCGGATACGCGTGCTGAAATACGCTCGGTTTTAGCAGTCATAATTTGCCCCCATACAACTATCTGATTTTGTGGTATACTAACATAATGTCGCCAAAATGGCAACTACAATGATATGCCGCCTGCCGGAACGGGCGATAGACGGGAATGGGAGAATGACGACAGATGGTCTCCGACGGCTTGTCGTGTTCAGGTGCGTTCAATCCGGCAGGGCACAAACCGGTGAATGGGCGTTCCCAGCGGATCGCGGTGCGTATTTTTTGTCAGATGGTTGACATTGATGCCGTAAACGGAATTGTCATAGATCAGGCCGAATCCATGGGGAATCAGAACGGTTCCTGATCGAACCTGAGTGCTGACCTGGAGTTCACCGACCGCGCTGCCGGCTTCCGTGACGACCCTGATCGGCTGGCCGTCCGTGAGTCCCAGTGCACCGGCGTCATCCGGGTTGACGGCAATGGTGCAGGCCCGTTTGCCCTTGTTCCATTCCGGGTTTCGCATCAGGGTGTTTATGTTGGTGTCCATGTGCCTTCCGGCATTCAGGACGAATGGAAAATCGGGCGGCATTTTCAAGCCTATGGCTTCACTGACCGCATTCAGATTTTTTGCCTGATCCGCCAGTTCGGGAATGAAAACCTCGATTTTTCCGGATGGCGTGCGAATGGCCGCCCAGTTGTCGGCGATATCGGCTTTTCCGACCCACAGTCCCTGAGGGGCGTCCAGAAGGGCCTGAAATATCCGGTTCCCCTGATCCAGACCCGTTTGAAAGCCGGCTCGGGCCGCGTTTTTTCGAAAGGTTTTCGGGGCGGTCATCAGCATTCCCCACGAAGCGGCCAGTGCGGCGCTGTCCCACACACGGCCCAGTGTTTTTGCCAGCACAAACGGCATCCGGCTCTTCACATTGGGCGTTTTGCCGGCCCATTCCATCAAATGCATGCCAAAGGTGAGGCGATCCCCTTCAGCGGCTTTCTGGATATGATCCGGAATATCCGGTATCAGACCCAGCCGGTCTGCCAGCAGCGTAAAAATCTGCGAAGCTTCCAGGCAGTGCTGCGGCGGTTTGACCACGGGTCTTCGCAGCTGAAAAAAAACATCGGGAAAGGTCCAGGGGAAAAAAGTAGCGTCCCAGGCTTCGTAGTAGGATCGGCAGGGCAGCACATAATGGGCCCGCCGCGCGGTTTCGCTCATGACCATGTCGTTGACCACCAGAAGATCCAGCCGGTCAAACGCCTTTTCAAACGCCTGGGTGTCGGCATAGGACCGGAGCGGGTTGCAGGCGCTGACCAGAACGGCCCGCAAGCGATCCGGGCGATCGGAAAGGATTTCCTCGGGCATGACATTGGGGGGGAAGGACCCGGCCGCAGCCGGCGGCATGGCGGTTTCAACCGTCCGCCAGACCTCGGGATTGCGTTCATCCGCATGAAATCCCATGGGCATGACCATGCCGGGGATGACGTTCCCGCCCCGGACGCAGAATCTGCCGCAGATGGCTCCCAGGATATTCATCAGATAGGAGTTCAGCGTGCTGTGGCGTCCCATGTAAATCCCCAGGTCCGGATGCATGCACCATTGCTTTGTCGTCATCAGGCGACATACCTGGTGAACCAGGGAATAATCGAGCTGGCAAACGTCAAGGGCTGCGCGGCTGTCGAAATCAGCGAACCAGGGTTTGATCCGCTGCCAGTCAGCCACGTATTGGGTGATATAGCCGGAAGCTTCCCAGCCTTCATTGACGATGATGGCGATCATTGCCTTGGCAAGCAGCGCGTCGGTGCCGGGTCGCACCGCAAGATGAATGTCGGCAATGGCGGCGGTTTCGCTTTTTCTGGGGTCGATCACCACAAGTAGCCGATCCGGGTCTTTGCTGAAGCCGGTGAGCGTTTTGCGGGCCTGCGACATCTGATGGCTCATCATGCCGTTCCAGCCCCAGCCAACCAGCATTTCGGCGGCATGCTCATCGGGTATGGCGACGTTGTACTGTTTACCCAGCATGCGGCCCAATACCCACCAGATGCCGCTGAATTCCTGGCCGGCGGACGAATAATAATACTGGGAACCCATGGCCCGAAGCAGGCTGATGCCGAACGAGGCTTCAAAATGACCGCCCTGTGAACTCCCGCCCATGTATGCCAGGCATTTCGGGCCATATTGATCAACCAGGTTCCGCAGTTTGCCTGTAATTTCGTCAACGGCCTGATTCCAGGAAATTTCCTGAAATCCATTTCCAGTCCGCTTCTGCGGAACGGTCAGCCGATCCTTGGGATACTGGTGATAGGTGATATTGAGCCCTTTCCGGCACACATAGCCCTGACTCCGCGGGTTGTCTTTGTCGGGCCGGACCCGAATGATCCGGTCATTGTCAACCAGGACTTCCAGTCCACAGTTCTGGGCGCATAATACGCATCCGGTTTTATGCCAGGTTTCCATAATGTCTCCTTTAAAAGGGTGCAGGTATCCGGGGACAGGGTCTAGGTTAAAAGTCCGCGCTCACAGTGGAAAAGCACAGATTATGTCCATTCAAAAGATACTTCGCTGTCAAGCCCCATTTTTTGTTGCTTCATCCCGCAGCACGCGCCGAAGAACCTTGCCCACCGGGGAGGTGGGAAGACTTTCCCGGAATTCAATGGATTTGGGGCGTTTGTACCCGGCCAGCTTGTCCTTGCAGAATTCCATGATTTCCGCATCGGTTACGGTTTCCCCCGGCAGAAGCTGGATAAAGGCCTTGACCGATTCACCGCTGCGGGGATCGGGAATGCCGACTACGGCAACATTGGCAATCTTGGGATGGGTATAAAGGACTTCCTCGACTTCCCTTGGATAACAGTTAAATCCGCCCACCAGAATCAGATCCTTTTTCCGGTCCGTGATGACGATATAGCCTTCCGGATCAATGTGGCCCACATCGCCGGACAGAAAAAATCTCTTTCCTTCAATTTCACGGAAAACAGCCGAATTTTCAAGGGGTTTATTCCAGTAGCCGGCCATGACCTGAGGCCCGCTGATCGCAATTTCCCCATCCTCGCCCCGGGCCAGTTCTGTCAAGCCGGTTTTGGAATCAACGATTTTTACATCTGTGTTGGGCATCGGAAAACCGACCGATCCGAATTGCCGATCCGTGGTATTGGTGGGATTGAGAGATGCGACCGGCGCAGTTTCGCTGAGGCCGTACCCCTCGAAAATAATGCACCCGGTCTTGGCCTCAAATTTTTTGGCAACCTCAACAGGTAACGGGGCACCACCTGAACCGCAGCATTTAATGGACGTGAGATCAAACTGATCCAGCAGGGGGTGGTTGGTAAAGGCGATATAAATGGTGGGAACAGCAATGACCAGTGTGGTTTTGTATTTCTGGACAGCCTTCAGTACCTCGGTGAATGGGGGTGTTCCAGCCCTGGGATCCGGAATGCAGACCAGGCTGCTGGCGCTGGCGCAGGACCCGATAAGGCAAAGGGTCAGGCCGAAACTGTGGTACCATGGCAGAACGCCGAGATAACAGTGAAATCCGCCGAAACGGATTTTTTCGGGCGGGCCGCCGGGTTCATGGGGAATCCGTATCCATTCAAAGACGGACATGATATCAAAAACAAAATTGGCGTGGGTCAGGGCAGCGCCTTTGGGAACGCCGGTGGTGCCGCCCGTATAGATGATGAGTGCCAGGTCCTTGATGGGGTTGATCTCGATGCGGGGCGCCTGGGGTGATGCCGCGGACACGATATCGTCAAAAAAAAGATGACCCGGGGCGTAACTGCCTGCCTTGGGGATCTTTCCCAGCAGGCCGCCCAAAAAACCCTTCAATGCCGGCAGGTAGGATTTGACGTTGCAGATGACAACCGTTTCAACGTCGGTTCCTTCAATGGCCTTGACCGCAGTTGGATAAAACTGCGGATGATCCATGACAAATACCATTTTGGCGCCGGCATCCTTAAGCTGGTAATTCAACTCGCTGGCCGTGTAGACCGGGTTGCAGGTCACACAGACGGCCCCTGCCTTCAGAATTCCAAAAAAAATCGCTGGATAATGGGGAAGATTGGGAAGGAAAATCGCCACCCGGTCTCCTTTTCCGATGCCTTTGGAAGCAAGGAAACCGGCCAGGCGGTCTGCCGTATCCTTGACCTGGGCATAGGTGCGCTTTCCATCACTGAAAATCGTATAAGTCTGGTTGGGGAAATCGCGAGCAGCATCGTCCAGGAAGGAAAACAGGGGTTTTTCAAAACCGGAAATCTCGCGTAGAACGTCTTTGGGCCATCGAGTCGTGGGCCAAGGGGGTAGTGTCATAGGTCAGCCTCCTGTTCTGCGTTGTGAAGAGATGATTAGGGGTCCAATAATTTCTGAAAAAAAGATTTTTCAGGTTGAGGTGTCTGTAAATCCGGGTCAAAAATATATCCGACTGATCTTAAACTTTTGAAATATAACGGTTTTCTAGGATTATCCTCAAAATACTTTCGAAGACGGACAATAAAATTATCAACGGTCCGTGTTGTGGTTTCACGGGTATAGCCCCACCCGATTTCCAGAAGTCTGTCCCGTGACAGGGGCTTGCCCTTGTTGGCGATGAACAGTTTGAGAAGCTTTATCTCCTGTTCGGTCAGATGGAGGGTTCCTATGGAAGTGGTGGCAGAGGCGGTTTCAAAGTCGATCCGGTTATTGCCGAACTCGAAAACTCTGGGAAAAGATGAAAAAACGGATGCCGCATCAGACGACTGTTGCTGATTCCAGGATGAGCGGGTCAGCAGCCGTTCGATTCTCAAAAGGAATTCCTCCAGATCAAAGGGTTTGCTCAGATAGTCATCCACGCCGAAAGACAGCCCTTTAACCTTGTCTTCGGATGCGGATTTGGCTGAAAGGATCAGAATGGGCAGTTGTTCGTCCACAAGCCGAATATTCTGTAGCACGGAAAGCCCGTCAATGCCTGGCAGCATGATGTCCAGAACAATCAGGCTCGGCCGCCATTCCTTCCATTGCTGAAGACCGGCAAATCCGTTGGCGGCAATTCGGACGGAATATCCCTGAAGCGAGAGATTGAGTTTCAGCCCTTCAGCGATATGTTCATCATCTTCGATGACTAGAATGCGATATTTCTCGGTTGTTTCCATGTTGACCCAAGTAAAGAAAGGCGGTTCAGGCGGAGACTTTGTAAGGTAGAATGACCGTAAAAACCGTCCCTTTTCCGATTCCCGGACTTTTTGCGATGATTTTTCCCTTGTGAATCCGGACGATGGTCTCAACGAGATACAGGCCAAGCCCGCTTCCCTTGGCGGTCATATCATCAGACTTTCCTACCTGATAGAACTTGCGAAAGATCTTCCTGATTTCTGATTTATCTATTCCAATGCCGTTATCGGCAAAATGGAGGTACAGTTTATTCGATTGATGTTCCACAGTGATGTCAATTTCAGGTATTTCAGACGTATTGTATTTTACGGCATTGGTCAAGAGATTCATCATCAGCATTTCAAATAATGAAGCGTTAAGCGGGTAATCAAATGACCTGTCGGAAGGGTGATGGAAATGAATCCGGCTTTTTCTGAACTGATCCGAGTGGTTGTGAAGAAACCGTTCGATTTCAGTTGCGATGTTCAGGGTGAGAGACTCCCCGCCATAGCTTCGGCTTTCAATTTTGGCGATATTCAGAATCCGGTTGATGGTGTTCGACAACCGGCCTACATCCTGGGTCATGTAACGGATGTATTTGATCTGGTCTTCGTTGTAAAGTTGATATTTTAATGCCGTATCCAGATACAATCTTAATGAGGTCACCGGTGTTTTCAGCTCATGGGTGAAATTGTTGATGAAATTCTGCTGAAGCCGGTAGAGCTGATATATTTTTTGCTGATAGACAAAGATGATGAGTATTCCGATTAAAATGATGCCAACCAGAATCGAAAGCACAAGAATCACGATCCAGGTGCGGGATTCCAGAACCTGTCCCCGATCCAGGTCGAACCGCTGCAGCATGTCCGAAAGAACCGTATTCACTTCCATATACCAGTAGATATAAAGAAAAAGGGACACCGCCAGCGCCACTGTGGAAAGAATGAAAATGAAAATGGGGTGAAGATACCATCTGGATTGAGACATTATTTCAAATTTTGATTTTTTACGAGTTCATCAAGTTGCGGGTTATTCTTGATTTTTTTCAACTTCCTATAATAGCCGCTTGATGATGTCAACTTGCATTTCAGTCAGCAGCATTCGGCAGTTTTTGTAAAACATTTGTAACCTGTCAAATTTATTCTGTTATTTCAGTTCATGAACCCATACAATAACAAAATAATGGAATGAGCCAATTTGAAACGGGTCGTCAACGATAACCTATGGGCAACTTGTCGAAAGGAATCCGATATGCTCAAATACCTGCCAGGTCCAATTCGTGGGTGTATATCCTTGCTGCTGTATCTTTTGAATACCATCCTGCTTTCAACCCCGCTGCTGATCATTGCGGCATTCAAGTTCGTGATTCCCGTCGGAATATGGCGAAAATGCTGCGACACGGTCATTAACTGGATTGCCGGATCATGGATAGCGATCAATAACTGGAACATTCGACTGACAAACCCAGCCAGGTGGGACGTTCAGGGAGTTGATGCGCTGAATGAAAAGGGTTGGTACATGGTCGTTGCCAACCATCAATCCTGGCTGGATATTCTGGTGCTTCAGAAGATTTTTCATGGAAAGGTTCCGTTTTTGAAATTTTTTTTAAAAAAAGAGCTGATCTGGGTCCCTTTTCTGGGCCTGGCCTGGTGGGCACTGGATTTTCCATTCATGAAACGATATACGCAATCATTTTTGAAAAAAAATCCGCATCTGAAAGGAAAGGATCTGGAAATCACACAAAAAGCCTGTGAAAAATTTAAAACCATGCCCGTTTCAGTGATGAATTTTCTGGAAGGCACCCGTTTTACTCCCGAGAAGCACCGCAGACAGCAGTCCCCTTTCGTTCATCTGCTGAAACCCAAAGCCGGCGGAATCGCCTTTGTCCTGGCAGCCATGGGGGAGCAGATGCATCAGATGCTGAATGTGACCATTGCCTATCCGGATGGCGCCAGAAATTTCTGGCAGTTTCTCTGCGGGAATGTCAAAGAAATCCGAGTGCATGTGGAATCACTTCCCATTGATCCGGAATTGGTAGGAGACTATTTTACGAACAAGAAGTTTCGCATTACGTTTCAGAATCACCTGAACGTGATGTGGGCAGAAAAAGATGCCCTGCTTGCCACCTTGATGTACCAACCTGTCGCCTCTCATGTTCCTGCATCCGAAGCGGAGAATGCCAAAAGCCTGGGCGTCAGCCGACAGTGTCCGGATATGCTTCAATCCTGATGCGATCATTGGCATCACGATCCGCAGTCAGCAGTAAAGCCAGTCGTTTTGAATGGCCTGTGGATTTTTCTTGATTGACAATGCGTGATATTTTGTCTATCGTATGCTCAACAGTACTCTTCTGGTCGTTCTCAACACAATATCGAGATTTGCTTGGCACTTTCATACGAACAGACCCTGACAACAACAAAAGGATCAAACCATGCGTTTTCATAACAGACGGAATGCGTTGATCGCTGGCTGCCTGGGGCTCTGCGTTTTGATATTATCAGCCTGTTCCATGCCCGGTCAGCGGGTTGAGCCGCCGAGGATTACCCTTTCCTCCATCAAGATTCAGGATATTAATCTTTTTGAAGCCGTTCTTCATATTGAGGTGCGGGTCGTAAATCCACAGGATGCCTCCTACGAAATTAAAGGCATCGATTGCGTGCTGGATCTGGACCAGGTCAAACTGGCATCAGGCGTTTCCAATACGCCGGTCCATATCCCATCGCTTGAATCCGCCGTTATTCCCTTGACCATTTATTCTTCGGTCGAAGACATGGCAAAATGTTTGAAAGAACTTAAAGGCAAAGATAAAATCAATTATAATATCAAGGGAAAACTGCATCTTGCCGGAGGTTTTTTAAAACCGTCCATGATCGCCTTCAATACCGATGGCCAGATTTCTCTGCAGGGATTCAAGGACTTGAAATTATAACCCCGTCGATGCCGCCGGGCCCGGATTCGTATCTTTCTGACTGATCAGATGTTTTACGGCCTCCAGCAGCGGAGGCGCCAGCGGACGCCACTTTGGCTTGATCGCCTTGCCTTCCTGCCATTCAAATTCTACTGCTTCCATCCGCTCCGGAATCACCCGCTCCCCCTGCTGGCCGTATGTTGTTTGCGGATAGTATTCTATCCAGAGCATTCGGGACGGGTCTATCTTGAAGTCATTTGTCACGCAGGTCGCTATGTGACCCGTACAGCTTCGAATGGTCATCTTGCTTTCCGGTACATCCGTGATCACAACAATAATGGGTTTCAGAAAAGAGACCCCCTTTGCCGTCTGATCCTTTCTGAGGTCAAAAATCCGTAGCCTGCATTTTCCATTTCCCAGTCGCAGTTTTCCACCCCATCCATCCCATGAATAGACATTGTCATATGTCAGCATAATCATCCTCGAACATGGAAGTCAGTCATTGAAGTCAGGGGACAGCAGTCAGGAATCTGTCTGGCCGGGCTTCAAAATCTGGTGATTCATCGTTAATAAGATTGCCCAAACAATTGCTGAGAGCAACGAATTCTTCAATAGAAAGCGTTTCTGCCCGACGGGACGGGATAATGAATGCACATGCCAATGCCTTTTCGGTAAGTTGAACGGAGATTCCCAGGCTGCTCGATGAAAGCGCATTTTTCAGGGTTTTCCGGCGTTTTCCAAAAGAAGCCTGAATAACCCGGGACAGAAAGACTTCATCGTTCGCCGGCATGGGCAGGTGGGTTTTGAACCGGATTTCGACAACCTCTGAGTCCACCTTGGGCTTGGGAAAAAACAGATGCGATTTTACGGTGGCGATGGTGCTGACATCGGCGCAGTATTTCAGCATCACCGTAATACGGCCATAATCCTTGACGCCTGGATCCGATGTGATTCGCTCGGCAAGCTCTTTTTGAAACATGAGAATGGCGCGGGAAACGGCCTTCCGGTTTTGTATGAGTTGAATCAACACCTGGGATGAAATGTTGTAGGGCAAATTTCCCATGACAACCAGCGGATGGCCTGCCTGATCTGCGATATCATTTACATTTACCTTCAGGATATCATTTTCAATAATCGTCACATGGGAAAATTGGCTGCTGGCGATCAGGGTCTTCAGAATCCCGGCAATCCGGTGGTCTTTTTCAACCGCGATGACTTGCCGGGCGTATCTGGCAAGCGGGAATGTCAGCGCTCCAAGGCCCGGTCCAATTTCGAGAACGGTATCGGATGCGCAGATCCGGGCGCGCGAAACAATCATTTCCGCAGTTGAAGGATCTGATAAAAAATTCTGGCCCAACTGCTTTTTGGCCTGAAGATCCATACTGTTTAAAATGGTTCGTGGAGACGTCATTCAGCTTTCCTTTGGTTTTCCCTTTTTGAAACGGATAAAACGAGCAGGTTTATCCTTCCATGACCGGGTTGATGATGCTTCCGATAGCTTCGATGCGGCATTCCACGACATTTCCCGTTTTAAGAACAACGGGAGGGCTTCTGAATATACCGACTCCGGAAGGCGTACCGGTTGAAATGATGTCTCCGGGGATCAGAGTCATGTCTTGGCTGATATACTCTATCAGAAAAGGGATATCAAAAATCAAGTCACGGGTATTGCCATCCTGCATCAAAGCGCCGTCGACCCGCGTCGTCAGTTGCAGGTTGTTGATATCGTCGATCTCATCTAGAGTCACCAGAGCCGGGCCAAGCGGGGCAAACGTATCAAAGGATTTTCCCCTGAACCACTGCGCATCGCCAAACTGAGCCTCCCTTGCCGACACATCGTTCATAACCGTGAACCCAGCAATATGGTCCATTGCATTTGCCCGGGAAACCCGCCTGCATGTTTTGCCGATAACGACTGCAAGCTCTACCTCCCAGTCCACCTGGCCGCTGCTTTGGGGAAGCACAATTGGATCAAAAGGGCCGCTGAGGGCGCTGGGGGCTTTGCAAAACAGCAACGGCTTGCCCGGATTGTCAAAACCGCCTTCTTTGGCGTGTTCAGCGTAGTTTTTTCCCAGGCAGATGATTTTGGACGGCCGGCAAATCGGACTGGTCAACCAGGCATTCAATTCTGTCCCGGGATCATTCACGCTGAATAGTTTTTCCAGCCAGCCTTCTGTGAAAAACGTTTCACAGATATCCGGGATTGAAGGATAAATTGTTTTCAGGTCCACAATCAGGCCATTTTTCCACAGACCGGGCTTGACTTCACCATTGTGAATCATTCGAATCAGTTTCATATCATTCGTCCGTTTGATTGGTTAATGATTCAAATCATATCACTAACGGGATAGAATGCAATTTGTAAATTCATTCAATCCATGCAATAGGGTATTTAACCGCAGTCGTTTGCATATTCGGTTGGATGAATTCTTGACATTACAGCGCCATTTTTATACATAACTCCAAATATATGTTTTTTCATATTTTGAACCGAAGGAATCGGTATGAGTGTAACCCGTTTTGTCAAATCAGAAAGGAGAACCGAATGAATATCTTGTTTTTTGGACCAAATGGCAGTGGCAAGGGAACCCAGGGCGCAATTTTGAAGGACAAGTATAACACCCCCCATATCGAGTCCGGGGCTATTTTTCGAGAGAATATCGGAAAAGGAACCGAACTGGGCGCCAGAGCCAAGGCCTATATTGACAAAGGAGATCTGGTTCCGGATGACATCACCATTCCCATGATTCTCGACCGCATGAAGCAGGCCGATTGCAAGAATGGATGGCTTCTGGATGGATTTCCGAGAAATAAGAATCAGGCCATCAAACTGGACGAGGCGCTCAAGGCCGCTGGACTGGCTCTGGATATCGTGATCGAAATCCTTCTGGATCGCGAAACCGCCAAAAACAGAATCATGGGGCGAAGGCTGTGCGTCAAGGACAACAATCATCCGAATAACATTTATATTGACGCCATCATGCCCAAAGACGGCAAATGCCGGGTTTGCGGCGCCGAACTGAAAACCCGTGCCGACGATCAGGATGAAGCCGCCATCGGCAAACGCCATGACATTTATTACAATACCATTGACGGCACACTGGCATCTGCCTATTATTTCAGGGACCTGGCCGCTGCGGGGAAAGGCATTCGCTACATCACGCTGGATGGAAAACCCAGCGTTAAGGAAGTGGCGGCAGAACTGATTTCCAAGCTGTAAGTTTTCAGAAAATACAGCCCCCTGCATATCTGAATAAAACGATATTTTTTATTCGAATTCTCTTGAAAAAATATTGTATTTTGGGTATTGTTAAAAAATATATGAAAAAAATGAACCACTGCTGATATCGGACGCAGGAAATCGGGTGGTAAAGAAGGGGGCGAAAAAGGTGAAGGAAATTCAGGTCAAGGTTTTTGATAACGATCTGGAAAAGGCCATGCGTATTTTGAAAAAAAAGATTCAGAACGATGGACTTTTCAAGCGACTCAAACTTAAAAAAAGTTATGAAAAACCAAGCGAACACAAACGGCGCAAACAGCGTGAAGCCATCAGAAGGCAGCGAATTGCTGCTTCCAGAAGCAAGGCTTCTAGATAGCATTTACCCCAAGGAATAATCCTCAAGCCCGGCAAAAATATGTTTTTGCCGGGCTTTTTCATGCCTATGAAACCAAACCCTCCCGCAACCTATTCGGATTGCCTGAAGTCCATGTATGGTCTTCGCCGATTCGGCATTAAACTGGGCCTGTCGACCATTCGGCAGATTTTGTCCGGCCTCGGAAACCCTCAGCACCGTTATGCCTGCATCCATGTGGCCGGAACCAACGGAAAAGGGTCCGTGGCATCTTTTCTCGCCTCGATTCTGAAAGCATCCGGTTATAAGGTGGGGCTTTACACGTCTCCACACCTGCTGCGGTTCAATGAACGGATATGCGTCAACAATCAGCAGATTTCCGATGAAAACGTGGTTTCCGCATACCGGGCAGTAACCGATGTGCACGGCGGGGACCGGGAGCCCACATTTTTTGAATATACCACGGCCATGGCCCTGTTTGAATTTGGCAGGCAGGCGGTGGACTGGGCGGTGATAGAAACCGGAATGGGGGGAAGGCTGGATGCCACCAATGTCCTTCAGCCCGTGGTTTCAATCATTACCAATGTATCCCTGGAACACCAGGGGTATCTAGGGAAGACCCTTGCGGAAATCGCCGGAGAAAAAGGCGGAATCATCAAGCGTAATACCCCGGTTGTTACGGCCGTTTCCCAGCCTTCAGCCTTTTCTATTCTGGAGAATCTGGCATCAGAGCTATCTGCGCCGCTGTTTCGGCTGAAAAAGGATTTCAGGGTTCGCAGAAATGCTGATCACACTTTTTCCTATTATGGGCTGGATCATGTGTGGCGCGGCATTACCATCAGCCTGACCGGGAGTCATCAGGTGGAGAACGCGGCGCTGGTTCTGGCTGCCTGTGAACTGCTTATCCGGAACAAGACGAACATTTCCATCGAGCATATTCAGACCGGTCTGGACAATACCCGCTGGCCGGGGCGCCTGGAAGTGGTTTCCGATCATCCGATGATTATTCTGGACGGAGCCCATAATCTGAATGCCTCCAAAGAGCTGGCAAAATATCTGAGGACGGAGCTCAAAGGCCGCAGAATTACCCTCATCATCGGCATTCTGGAGGATAAACCCTATGAAGCCATCTTTGCGCACTTGCTTCCTGCATGTTCCCGAGTGATCCTGACAAGCCCTAAAATTGACCGCGCATTGCCTGTCGACACCCTGTATCCGATTGCAGCCGCCTTAATGGCTGATGTTCAGAAAATTCCGGACGTTTCCCGTGCCATCGCCTTTGCTGTTCAAAATGCGCGGCCCGAAGAGGTGATCTGCGTGGCCGGGTCGTTGTATGTCGTTGGAGAAGCCAAGGCCTTTCTGAGTCAATCCGAAAAAGGTGTTCAGTACATGTAGCGCGTCAGGACAACGATGATGAGTTTGTTGGGCAGCTTTCATATAGCTTGACTTATACTTCAGGTTCATTTAATATCCTGTAATAAGCAGATAAACATCTTGTCACGACTATTGCTTAACCTGTTTTTGCGCCCGTGGCCCAGGGGATAGGGCGTCAGCCTCCGGAGCTGAAGACCGCTGGTTCAAGTCCAGCCGGGCGTACCAATAAATAAATCAGTGGGTTACGTTGAAAAACGTAACCCATTTTTGTTGGTAATAAAGTATTTTCCAACCCTATTTGTCTTGCCTCAGACGGAAATGGACAATAGAGCCGGTTGAGTTAATGGGCATCCGGATAATCCGGGCATTTCGATTTTGTCATATACTTGTTGCCGTTTAAGTTTGCGTTGTTCCCGTGCGGCTTCTAATTTCCTGTCTCGTTCTTTGAAAATCTCTTTATCTCTGCCTTCAAGTTTGTCAGCCGGAGCGATGTACCCGATAGCACTGTGAAGACGGACGGTATTGTAATACTCAATGTACTCTGCCACAATACGTCTGGCATCGTCAAGGGAAAGGGGCGTCTTCGGCCGGATACATTCCAATAGATGACGTTTCAGGATGATTACCTTCTCTTCGGGTGTGTAATTGTGACGTTTCTTTTTGATCTTTTGCATGGACTTTCCTCCGTTCAAGGTAGTTTACCTCAAATCGGCTAAAAGTCCAGTTCACGCTGAACCAAAACAGTTTCGCTTGACATCGAATGATAATGTTCTGTTGCCTTCGATTAAATTTGGTCGCGTCGATCATGATCATAAATCTTTTTCCACCCAATTGATCATAATTTTTTTGTGGCGCCGGCAAGTCCTCTTGTTCCATATGCCCCTCATTTATTGTGTGTTACTCTTTCATCGCCAGCTCCAGCAGAATCATATTCATCAATCACTTGACAACCCGATCCGGATGAGGTTCATTTCAATCTAACCCATCTTGCGTAGGCTGCCTGATGCCAACCACTTAAAATCTGCTTCCTCTGGCTGTCTATTCTTTGGGGACCATCGCCCCTGTTTTAATTTGAACAGGGGATTCATTCATAGAATAGCGTTTTACTATTCCTTTCCCATCAAAAAGAACTGTCAATTCTTTTTTCGTACCGCTGGAAGAAGTTCCGAAAAGATTTACAACAGGTATATAACTGACTGCATCAGCACTCATTTTTGACAGCTCATATTTCCATATCTCGAGCCCGCTGTCTGTAAATGAAATTGATATTGGAGAGTCAAACATTGAACGAATTTCATCTTTGCTTGTCTTTCCTTCAGAAATTTTCTGTGCAACAGACGATTCGCTTTCTTTCCGAATACTCTCATTACCGATACTCGCACATCCAGTTACAAGCAATACCATAAACAATAACGCACTTGCTGTGTTAATGATTTTTTTCATTGAAAGCCTCCTGTCTCAATTACGAGTTATAAACAAAAATTGTGTTTTGGAAAGTAGTTAGAGTACCCATTGGTTAATTATTGCCGGACAATCGACCGGCCACTTTGAAAAGCTCAAATTGTAAAGGATACACGCACCATGATTAACGATAACGTAATCTCTCTGATAAAGCCAGAGTCCATTTTTGCTGACAATCGCCGATATTTCCGCCACGGAACCAGATAGTTGATTTTCACCAAGGTGTCTGTTTATGGACGGCCCAATTCCTTTAATCTGCCCAATTTGCTCAGCCGTGTTTGTGGTAACCGATTATGTTCCTGATGGGGCGACGTTGTATATGCTGTGTCCGGTATGCCGGCGAAAGTTGAAAATCACACCCGAGCGAGTAGAGCTTGATGATGATATTATTATTGACTTAAAGTGCTGATATTCATACAGGGTGGTCTCTGTTATTATCATAAAGTTAAAATGAAACCGGAACACCGCGTATTATGTGGATCAATCTGATTATATTTGGGTGGCAATAGCGATGCAACAAATACCATAGCATTACAATGAGGAATACCGACTCATAAATCGTTCGCTCGAAACCGGTCTCATCATCAACACCAAAGGGAGATGACTGCAATGAAAATCATCGTCTTAAACGGAAGCCCCAAGGGCGATATTAGCGTCACGATGCAGTATGTCCACTTTATTCAGAAGAAGTTCCCTCAGCATGAACTGAAAATCCTGAACATCTCGCAGCGAATCAAGGCAATCGAAAAGGATGATGCCTTTCGGGAAATCATTGATGAGGTCAGGTCTGCAAATGGCGTGTTATGGGCATTTCCGCTGTATTTCCTCCTGGTGCCATCCAACTACAAGCGATTCATTGAGCTGATCTGGGAGAGAGGGGCCGAAGATGCATTCAAGGACAAATACGCGGCGTCTCTGAGCACCTCGATTCATTTCTATGATCATATCGCCCACAATTACATTAATGCGATTAGCGATGACCTCGATATGAAGTTCGCCGGGGGGTTCTCCGCTGCTATGTATGACCTGCTGAAGGAGAAGGAAAGGAAGCGACTGTCGCTGTTCGCCGAACATCTCTTTGACACCATCGAAAACAACGTACCCATGCCGAGGAACTTCCGTCCATTGATTCACATCTCGATCGAGTATGTTCCCGGAGATGTGCAAAACAAGATCAGGGCTGACGGGCAAAAAGTGGTGGTTCTGACTGACACGAAGGATGCGGGGACGAATCTGGGGCGGATGCTTCGCCAATTCACCGGGATGTTTTCCGGTGGAATTGAGGTGGTGGATCTAAATGATGTTGATATCAAGGGAGGGTGCACAGGCTGCATTCAGTGCGGATACGATAACAGCTGCCTATACGGTGACAAGGACGGCTACATCGAGTTCTTTAACACAACAATAAAGAGCGCTAGTGTACTTGTTTTGGCTGGATCGATCAAAGACAGATATTTGTCCTCAAGATGGAAGCTATTCTTCGATAGGAGTTTCTTCAATAACCACGTGCCTGTGATGAGGGATAAACAACTCGGTTTTATTATCTCCGGACCTTTGAGCCAGATCCCCAATCTCAAGCAAGCACTGGAAGGCTATTTTGAGGTTCAGCAGGCCGGCATCGTGGATTTCGTAACGGATGAATTTGGCGATTCAACCGAAATCGATGCCCTTTTACTGAGTTTGGCTCAACGGCTTATCCGCTCTGCCAACGATGGCTATTCAAAACCAGCCAGTTTTCTCGGTGTGGGCGGCAAGAAAGTCGCCAGGGACGACATATATGGACAATTGCGCTTCCCCTTCCGGGCGGATCACAATTTCTACAAAGAGAACGGGCTTTACGATTTTCCACAGAAAGACTACAAATCTCGGATTACAAATTCAATCATGATGCTCCTGAGCCGAATACCGTCGATACGAAAAGAAATCTATACCAAGCGGATGAAAGCAGAGATGATCAAGCCTCTGCAAAAGGTGATAGAGAGAGAATGAAACAGATAGCACTAACAGGATTCATGACAGGAGGACAAGCTCACCCCGTTCCATCCTTATTCTCCCATTTCATGAGGTTTTCGAGAGCAATTCGAAAGTAGATTATTACAAGGGAGAAGAGTAAGTGGCGAGTAAACGGCCTCAAGAGATGATAAGAAAACCATCAGATAGCTAAATCATGAACAGTATTTCTTCTCCAAGCCATTACACCATCCGGAGTAGAGTCTCATGAAGTATCCTCATAAAATCGTATCCGGTGGACAGACTGGCGTTGACAGGGCCGGACTCAGATGCCGCCATGGAAGCTGGACTGCCCGTTGGAGGATACGTTCCTAAAGACAGATTGTCTGGTAATCCTGGGCAAGTTCCGGATAAATATCCAATGACCGAGACCGGTTCTAAAGACTATAAATCCCGGACAAAACGGAATGTTCTCGAATCAGATAGTACTTTGATAATCAACATCGGCCCGCTTAAAACCGGTACCGCATTAACCGCCAGGATAGCACTGGAGCTTAACAAGCCACTTTTGATCATCCAGCTTGACCAGGATTACCAGAAATCTGCCGTTATCAACTGGATGAACGACAACCAGATCGAGACGCTGAATCTTGCCGGTCCCCGGGAATTAAAAATACCAGGAATATATGAGCAGACAAAAAAGTTCTTAATTAAAGTGCTAAAATAAATTTTGATTGATCAGCTCTTGGATAAAGTAAATATGGAAGCAGGACACTGGAAACAAGATATTTGGGACACCATAAAAGCTATATTCTGGGGATTGACGATATTTGGCATTATAATCAATGCGTTGAATGTTATTATTGGTGTAAATTCCCTTGGTATATATTTTCATCTTTTCTTTAATTGGACTTGCATGGTACACTGTAATAAACAGTTTAAAAATTGGATATTTACCCGATGCTCAATAGACGGTTTGTTTGCTTTGTATTTTTAATTCTGACTTCATTTATTTTCAATCATGCTTTTGTTGCTATCGATACGATTACTGGAAAAGTTGTCTCTATAGCAGATGGCGATACAATAATAGTTTTGGATAGCGGCAAGACTCAGCATAAGATTCGTTTATATGGTATCGATTGTCCGGAAAGCCACCAGGATTATGGGCAAAAAGCCAAGGATTTAACATCTGCTGTGGTATTCGGAAAAACAGTTTCAGGTCAAAGTGATGGATACTGACCGGTACGGCAGAACCGTGGGTGTGGTCATGGCTGATGGAAAATGCCTGAATGAAGAACTGGTAAAGGCTGGGTTCGCGTGGCTCTATGGTCAGTACTGCAAAGCCTCGTTCTGTTCCCAGTGGAACCAATACCAGGATACTGCCAGAAGCTGGAAGATTGGATTATGGTCGATGTCGAACCCGGTACCCCCGTTGGAATTCCGGCGTGGATCGAGTAAATCCGGATCTTCTGCAGTAACGGTAAATCAGGGTACTCCCCTGGCCGGCGTGTACCATGGAAATACGTCATCGAAGGTTTTTCATCAATCAAACTGCAAGGCATATAATTGCAAGAACTGTACTGAGTTTTTCAGAATCGGAATGATGCAATAAAGGCCGGATACAAACCATGTGGGACGTGTAAACCATAAATTTGAATTATTAAAAGCATGATAGGAGAGACAACCCTATGACCCATCAAGAAGGCTCTTTCAAGAGGGTTCACGATTCCCGAATATATTATCAAGCATGGCTTCCCGAAACCGCTCCCAAAGCTGTACTGCTCATCGTCCACGGCCTTGCAGAACACAGCGGGCGATACATGAACGTGGTCAACCACTTCGTTCCACTCGGTTATGCCGTTTACGGGTTTGATCACATAGGGCATGGGAAATCTGATGGTCCGCGGGTTTATGTCGAACGGTTCCAGGACTTCCTTGATACAATCAAAATCTATTACGACCTTATCCGAACATGGCAACCCGGGAAACCGGTCTTCCTGATCGGTCACAGCATGGGGGGCCTGATAACCGCCGTTTACCTGCTGGATCACCAGGCCGACTTTGCCGGGGCAATCCTTTCCGGTGCCAGCGTTAAAATACCTGACCATATTTCATCTGCAACGATCATTGCTGGAAAGATGTTTTCCAAACTGCTGCCGAAATTCGGTCTCCTCAAATTAGAAGCGGATTGGGTGAGCCGGGATCTTGCAGTGGTTCAAGCATACGTCAACGATCCACTGGTATGCACCGGAAAAATCTCAGCACGCCTGGCCGGTGAGCTGCTGGAAGCTACCCGACGGATCTCGGCTGAAGCAGAAAAGATTACATTGCCGATTCTGATCCTACACGGTGGGGCAGACAAGCTGGTTGAAAGCGATGGTTCGCGGATGTTTTATGACCGGATACGTTCGACCGACAAAACCCTCAAGATTTATCCGGGGCTTTATCATGAGGTATTCAACGAACCGGAACGCGAACGGGTTTTGATGGATGTTGAAGGATGGGTGGGGAAGAACGCCTAAAGATGATGGCATACAGCGATAAAGGCCGGATACAAACCATGTGGGACGTGTAAGCCGTGACAAAAATAGACGAAGCAATGTTTCACCATTTATTTGAATTTGTTTTGTTGTCTGGAATGTGTTTATGAAAAAGCGAACCTCGAACAATAAAATGGGTGAATATGACGGAGAAGAAACGCATGGCAATGAACGTTGAAATCAAAAACAATAAACTATGCATCGAAATTGATCTGGAAAAGCCAACGCCATCAACATCCGGGAAAACGCTTGTCGTTGCCAGCACCAGGGGGAATACCGTAACCACGGTTGAGGTTGATGGAAAACCGGTTACGATTGGTTTGAATGCGTATATTAAACCGTGATTGGTCTAAATAATGGGCAATTACAGCGTATTGGTCATAGACTTCGAGACAACTGGTCTTTCACCGGATAACGGGGATAGAGCGATAGAGATTGGAGCCGTTCTTATCCAGAATAACCAGATCGTGGACCGTTTTCAAAGTTTGATCAATCCCAAAATGCGCATCAGCAGTTTCATCGCAGATTATACCGGTATTACCAACCAGATGTTAAAAATGGCTCCACCTGCAGATGAAGTGATGTACCAGTTTGTTGATTTCATGGCCGACCATCATTTAGTTGCTCATAATGCCAGTTTTGACAGACGATTTCTTGATTCAGAATTGAAGAGAATCAGAGCATCCAGAAATCAGGAATTTGCTTGTTCGATGTTGTTATCCCGCCGTATTTACCCAGATGCACCCGGTCATAGTCTACAGTCAATAATTCAATACAGAAAAATCCAGACGAGCGGCATCTTTCACCGGGCACTGGCGGATGCGGAAATGACAGCTCTGTTATGGATTAATATGATAAATGATCTTAAAGAGGTGTATCATCTTGGCTGTGTGTCGTTCGAGTTATTACTCAGAATTTCCAGAATGAATAAGGCTTTGGTGCCAAAGTATTTGGAGCGAGTTGCTGGTGAATGTATACGATGAGATTTAAATCATTGGGTGAACTGTTTGATAATATTTTGAGGCATCATGGCTAAAAGACAAGAGAAAAAAACCAAGAAAAAGAAGATCAATGTTTGCTGAGTTTTGGGAATTTGATAGAAAAATGATCCATGAAAAATAAATATCTGTGGTCAAGGAGTTTGAGGGGAAACAATTAATCCATAAAGCATATTGAATATGAAGAAACCAATACCACGAAGTCCGGACAGCATTAAAATACAGAAAATAAACATAGAGAATATGCGGCTTGAAGACATCTTCAGCAAAGTTGACATTCAAGCTCACATGCGAAATTTACATTCAGACGATAAAGAGAACGTTCGGACGGCATTGCTTACAATTGCCTACGCTGCACAAGTGTCTGGGAGAAGAGACTGCCTTATTGCACTCGCAGGCTATTACGTGCTTGAAGTCCGATCTATCGATGATTCTGAATTTTTCATCGAAACCACAAAACTTGCTCATTCCCCAGAGCTTGCCCATGTCGTCTTGAAAGATCTTGTCCGTCATCGCGAATTATCAAGACGCAGGCTTTTTATCAACTACCTGATAAATATTCTCGGCACAATCATTGGGAAATCAACTCCAGAACAGGCTGAAGCATTAATGCAGTTGACCGATTCAGCCGTGTGGGGTGAAAAGCTGAAATTCAAGTTCAGAATGAAACTACACTCAATTCCATTTGATTGATCTGACCGGACGATGTGAACAGACTATTACTTGAACCGGTTGATTTGAATTTGATCGGCCTGGGCAAATGGTGGATGAGATAGAAATATACTGATCGTTACAAAGGCAGCAAGCATAATCAGGATGGAAGTCTTTTGCTTATTGAGTTCCCTTTCCCGATAAGGATGGGAAAGAAATATCCCGACTTCTCAATTAAGATTTTTTATAATACTTCAGAAATTCTTTTCTTGCGTCCTTTTTTTCCTGCTCTAAATCTGTCGCTCCATCCTCAATGGCACTTTGAATCCAGCATTTTACATATTCTGAAATCGCATGCTCCAAAATCTCATTATATGTTTGTGGCGATCCTTTTATGGATGGTGATTCAATCCCATTCTTAATAATTGGGAAAAAATTACTATCATCAATTTCAGCCAGTTCGTGATTTTTTTGAAAAACAGCAGTGATAAAATCTTTTAGCAGATCAATTTGTTGCATACTTATCTTCCCTTGATGCCCATCATGCTTTTCATCAAGTAATCAGAATTGCACCAGTTTATGTATTCCGAACCTGCACAATCTACAACAGCGGGTTCCTCAGAAGATCCAGTTCATCATCAGTAAGATGTCGATCCGTCACCCCAATTGCCTTGGCTTTGCTTTGGCAGCGTTCGACATCCGTTTCCTTTTTTGCTTTTATTTGCTCTCGAATTTCTTTTCTGGACTGCCGTTTATTTTCGATTCTTTCAGCCCTGATCCGTGCCGCCCTGGCAGGTGTCATGTCGTCAGCAAATTGTCTGCTGACCTTTTCTTCATAAGTTTTGCCATCTTTTTTGAAAACGATATAAAAGCATTTTTCAATCCCCTTGCCACCGATTCGAGATGTTTCCCGGAAAAAGAATCCCGGATAATATCCGTTTTAAATCGTTTCATGATACCCACACATTTAAGTTGAAGATATTTCAATTTCCAATATTTATTGACAGACAGCATAATCCGCTTTAATCAGATCATGGTACATTCGTATTTTAGCTGAAGATTTCAATTTCCAACCCTATTTCCAACCTATCGGATATACATAGAGGTTAATTACGGTATGTCAATAATAAAATAATACCTATAAGATCTTCAATTAATGTATTAATAATAGAATGAAGGTAAAAAGAAGGAATTGACGGTAAAGGGGAAAGGTCAGCCTCCGGAGCTGAAGACCGCTGGTTCAAGTCCAGCCGGGCGTACCAAAGACTTCCTCGTTTTTTCCTTTCAAAAAAATCAGGGTGTGTTCCTGTAAAAATCGCTGGGTCTATCGGGTACAAGTCATCGGTTTGCTGAATTCGATAAGAATTATTTTCTTATGGTGACCCATTCATGAAACATATCTGGATTGTCGGTGCGGGTCGATTTGGTCAAAAAGCCGTATCCGCCATTAAAAAATGCTATCCGGAATCCGCCATCACCGTGGTGGATCACTGTCCGAAAGCCTGTGAAGCCATCTCGGAACCGGGTATAAACACGGTTTGCATGGACGGCATTTCCTATCTGGATCAATATCTCACGGAGGCTGACCCGCCCTGCTGGGTCATACCGGTCATACCGGTTCACCTGGCCTATGAGTGGATTCGAATGAGGCTGTTGCCTGATATTTCGGTTGTTCCCGTCGACATCCCGGAAACCGTTCGCAGATCGCTTCCCAATGTCTTTCCAGGAAAACCGGGCGAGATATACGTCAGCAATGCCGACTTTGTCTGCCCGGAGAACTGCTCCGAACCCCGGGACTTGTGTACCCATACCCGTTTGCCCAGAAAACTGTCCCTGTACCAGGCGATCGCCGCTCTTTCCTGCAACGGCTTTCTGAATCTTGTCCTTCAGAGTGAGCAACTGGCGCCGGGAATCGGTGGGATTGCACCGGGTGCGTTGTTCAATACACTCGTTGCAGTGCAGCAGTCTCCCGAATCCATTCTCCTGAGTACTGCCTGCCGGTGTCACGGGGTTGTGCAGGCCTTCAGAAAAAGCATCACTGAAAGATGATGCCAAAGTAAAAAGTCCAACATCTGCGTTGAGCTTCATCCTTGAGAACTCGACCCTTCCGGGATTTTCCTTGATTTAACCCTCTTTTTTTTTCATAATGGCTTTCATGAGTTACATTTTCGACTTTCATACTTCAAGAGCCTACGAACAGTGGGCAAAAAAACCGGAAATCAAACGAACAGAAGCGCTTGAGCAGCGGCTGATGATGGATATGCTTGACCCGCTGAGGGGTAAGTTTGTTCTGGAAGTCGGTTGTGGATCCGGATCCGGCCTGATCCCGTTCATAGAAAAAGGTCTGCTGGTTACCGGCATTGACCCCTCTCCCTACATGCTGGATATTGCCCAGCACCAGGTAGGCCATCGGGTGGATCTGCATCGGGGGTCCGGCGAAGATCTGCCTTTTGAAGACAATTCATTCCATTATGTCTGCCTGAACTCCACGCTGGAATTCGTTGATGACTATGAAGCGGTTATCGAAGAAGCCTGCCGCGTGGCAAAAGACAAGGTTTATATCGGAATAATGAACCGCATTGCGATGAAAGGCTATCGTCAGCGTATCAATGGCCTATTATCTGAAAGCATTCAGGATCAATTGCAGTATTTCAGCGTCGGGGAAATCAAAGGCGTTTTGCGCCGGCTTCTCGGCGATGTTCCCATAGATTCGCGAACCATCTGTCATTTTCCGCTCTCTCTGATGCGGCTGTTTTATCGAATGGAGCAATCCAGATTTCTGCAGAGCTGTCCATTCGGGGCTTACGCGGGAATCGTTGCAATTCTGGTTCCCCGGTTCAGAACCCGGCCCCTGGCCCTGGAATACCGGCCGAAAAGGACTGCGGGTCCGGTTCCCGGATAAAATGGATACGATAGGAGGGTCAATGAAAGCCTGTCTGTATGAACCATTAAAGAATCTGAAAGTTCAGTGCCATTTGTGCAGCCACCGGTGTGTGATATCCGAAGGCCACCGGGGGCAATGCTGTGTTCGGGAAAACCAGGGAGGTATTTTAAAAACGCTGGTTTATGGCAGACTGATCGCTGGCCATGTGGATCCGATTGAAAAAAAACCATTTTTTCACTTCATGCCCGGAAGTTTGTCCTATTCCATCGCAACGGTCGGATGTAATTTTTCATGTCGTTTCTGTCAAAACGCTGAAATTTCTCGAATGCCTGCGGATCAGAATGGAAAAATCGCTGGAACCTTCTGCACGTCGTCGTCGGTTCTTGACGAAGCGCAGAAAACCGGTTGCAGAAGCATTGCATACACTTATACCGAGCCGACGGTTTTTTTTGAATTTGCGTTGGATACGGCAAAACTGGCTCACGAAAAAGGGCTTCGAAACGTATTTGTGACCAATGGGTATATGACGCCGGAGGCGTTGGAGAAAATCCGTCCTTATCTGGATGCTGCCAACGTGGATTTAAAGGCTTTTCATGAAAAATTCTATAAAGAAGTTTGCGGCGCCAGCCTCAAGCCGGTCCAGAAAACCCTCGGACTGATGAAATCAATGGGGATTCATCTCGAAATTACAACGCTGCTGATCCCGGGCATGAATGATGACCCTGTCCAGCTTTCCGAAATGGCTGCCTTTATAGCCTCGGATCTTGGATCAGACACTCCCTGGCACATCAGTCGTTTTCATCCGACATATAAACTGACCGATTGCCCGCCAACTTCGGTAAACGCCTTGATTAACACCAGGGAAATCGGCATTCATGCCGGCTTGAAATATGTCTATACCGGAAATGTTCCCGGTGACAATGGTGAAAACACGTATTGCCATCACTGCGGAAAGCTGCTCATCGAAAGATGGGGATTTACCATCCGAAAAAACCGGATTCTGGAAAGCCGCTGTACGTTCTGCAGCGCGTTGATTCCAGGAATTGAAATGTCGCACATTTAGGATGATTATGACAAAAGACAAGATCACCTTGCAGTTTATCTGGGGGGTTGCCCTTTTTTTGGCAGGTATCGGGATGTTTTTCAGAATTCCTCAGCTCATGCCACAGATCAAAGCCATACCCCAATTTGCCGATGTTATCGGATTTATCTATTTTTGTTTGTATCTTCTGGGGTTATTGCTCGTTGGCGGCGGCATCAAAAAATTGGCAGGCACCTATAAAAAATACACCGAATTAAATAGATAGCGCCTCTGCCTTACCCTCACATTTTCCCGGACCGAAATATCGAATAGATCAGCCAGATGCCCAGAATCGTAGCGACCGTGTAACCTGTCAGTCCCAGAATTCCGGTAATGGTGAGGGTCTGCCTGCCAAGCAGGTTAAAGGAGAATTCCAGAACTTTTTGAGAGGAATTCAGAATCAGGGAGGCTGCAATGGTGGATGCGGCAATGATAATGCCGATGGTTAGCCGGTTGATGCCTTTTTCCAGCCGGGTATCCATACCGGAAAAGCCGGTGTGATGGAGCTCGATCCGCTGTTTTCCGGCAGCGGTTTGTTTCAGTATGTCAAGGAGCCATTTGGGCGCCATTTTCAGGTGAGACCCCATGTCCTTGAAGTCTTTTGCCATCTCGGATAACAGGCTCTGTGGATCGTAGCGTTTTTCGAGGAATTTTTTGGCAAAAGGCCGGGAGACCTCCAGAAGGCTGGCGTTGCTTTGAAGAATTTTCCCCAGTGCTTCGGTCTGAATGAATGTTTTCAGAAGCAGCAGCAGGTTCCGTGGAAGTTTGATATGATATTCCAGAACCAGTTGCATGACCTGATCATATACATCCCTGACGGAAATGGTTTTCAGGGAACGGCCGTAAAAAGGCTCTGAGACATCCTTAAGATCGGTTTTAAAATCCTGGAGATTCGGCATGTCTTCCCGAAGAATTCCGGCATCCCCAAGGGCTTCCATCACCATATCGTAATCATGTTCGGCAAAGCCCAGCAGCATGTGGGCGACATGCCGCATCGTTTCATCATCCAGATGGCCCATAATGCCAAAATCCACGATGCCGACACGACCATCGGTCATGACAATGGTATTGGCGGGATGGGGATCCGCGTGAAAAAAACCAAATTCCATGAGCTGCCTGGAAAAGGATCTCAGTCCGATCAGGGCAATTTCCTCCGGATCAATGCCGATAGCCCGCAGGGCATCCACCTGATCCATTTTAACCCCTTCAATGAACTCCATAACGAGTACGGATTTGGATGTCAGATCCCAATGCACTTGCGGAATATGAATCTCGTCGCTGTCCTGAAAATTTGTTGAAAATCGATCGATGTTGGCGGCTTCGGTGAACATGTCGAGTTCATTGAAAATGGTTCGTTCAAATTCCTTTACAATATTGGTTGCACCGATAACCCTTCCCAGTTGAAAGTTTTTTTCTATTTTGCCGGCAAGATAATACATCAGCCGGATGTCCTGTTCGATGATTTTACGGATGCCGGGGCGGATTACCTTGACAGCCACTTTCTCTCCGGAAAACAATCGGGCGGCGTGCACCTGTGAAACCGACGCCGCGGCGATCGATTCGGAAAGGCATTCCCTGAAAATGGATTCAATGGGTTGTTTCAGCTCTGCTTCAATTACCTTCTGGATTTCGGAAAAAGAGACTGCCGGAACCTGGTCCTGAAGTTTTCTCAGCTCTTCGATATAGGGCGCCGGGAAAATATCGGCCCGCGTACTCATTAACTGGCCAAGTTTGATAAAACTGGGCCCAAGATCTTCCAAAACCCTGCGAAGGCGCTCTGGAGAAGGGAACCCAGACAAAGAAATATTTTCCTTAACTTCGCTCTGCTTTCTGCTGCTTAAGCCGGATTCACTCAACCAGTCAGAAAAATTCCCCAAACCATGCCGGATCAGAACCCGGCAGATACCGGCAACCCGCTTCATGCCCATTATCCTGGACCAGGAGATCTTTTGGCCATTTGCCATGTTCATTGAATAGCCTTTAAAAAAAACTGAGACGGTAAATGATGAAAGACCTGTCAATTACATTTACAGATCGACCTTGATCATCGTTTGGCCATAGGATCAAATCAGCGAGCTCCTTTCTGACCGCAATCGACTCGGTATATACCATTTAAATGAAACGATGTCCAATTCCCGTTATCAGCCTATCCTCTCTATTCAGAGCCACGATCATACCGGTATGAAACACGGGAAACGCACCCGGCAAAACGGGATGCTATTTCTCCGGAATGGCCGATAACGCTCCGGTGGCATCCATCTTCCCATAGCCCCAGTCATCGTTGCTATCTTCGGAGTTTTGTGGGTCCAATCCCGTAAATTCATCGTGACGGCTGCCTGCTTTGATGTATGCTTAGATATCGGTCGGGGTCGGCGACAGTCCCAATCGATGAACCTTTTCAAGAAGCAGTGCGACGACACCGGCCGCATGGGGCATGAGGTGATTCTGAGATATAAGCAATACGGGAGTATGAGCATGCGCGGCAAAAGTCTTACAAAAAAGAAAAAGGGGTATAACATGATCGTCATAACCACTTGATATATTAACGCGCCTGACAAATTCGGACCTGTGACCTACGGATTAGAAGTTTGATTATTACCTTTCCTGAACCTTCCTTAAAATCATAAAAACATCGACTTTACCAATATTTACCTTTATAATCATTCCCACAGTAACCTTATAATTCATTCAATTTCAAGAAAAAACACGGGGCAGATACGGGGCTAAATTTAGAGGAGTAACATGGCGCAAGCACGGCAAAAAACCAAAGTCCAGGGCGTAAGGTATAGAGAACATGCCAGCCGTAAACACGGATTACAGCTTGATCGTTATTTTTTTATTAGATACCGGGTTGACGGCAAGGAAAAAGAAGAGGGTTTAGGCTGGACTTCTGAGGGTTGGACACTGGCAAAGGCGGCGGATACCCTGTCAGAACTCAAAAGGAATGCCAGAACCGGCGAAGGTGAAAAAACCCTGGGTGAAAAGCGAAAGGTTGCTGAGGCCGCAAAGCAGGCAGCAGAAGCGGAACGTCAAAAGATCGAGACCGAAAAGGCGGAGGCTGAAAAAGTTGAAACTGACCGGATACGGCTGGAATCAGCCAGTGTATTCAATGCCGTGTTAGATCAATACTGCAAAAGCCATTCAGATAAAAAAAGCCTGAAAGATGAAAAGATACTCATGCGCTTATGGGTTCAGCCTCTTGTGGGTTTAAAGCGTTTGCAGGAAATCACCATGCTTGACATTGAGCGTGTCAAGCGCAACATGTTGAAGGCCGGCAGATCCCCGAGAAGGGTTCAGTATGCCGTGGCTGTAGTACGTCAAATTTTCAACTATGCCAAACAGCATAAGTTGTTCGATGGCGAAACTCCGACAAAGGGTGTTAAACTTCCCAAAATTGATAACCAGCGGATGCGCTTTCTTTCACCTGATGAAGCCAATTCTCTATTGAACGAATTGAAAAAACATAGCATGGTTTCTTATAGGGTTTCCCTTTTGTCATTGTACAGTGGGCTGAGATTTGGCGAAATTGCCGGGTTACGCTGGCAGCACGTTGACATTGAAAACCGGCAAATTATTGTCCTTGACCCTAAGAACGGTAAAACCCGTTTTTCATTTATGGCTGATGCCGTTTGCCGGATGTTTTCAGAGATGGCGCCAGGGAAACCGAATGACCTTGTTTTTGAATCCAGAACAAAAAGACATTTGACGCAAATTTCAGACACCTTTAACCGGGTTGTGGCAAGCCTGGGGTTGAACAATGGCGTTGAAGATCGGAGGGTGAAGGTTGTTTTTCACACGCTGCGGCATTCATGCGCTTCACAGTTGGCCATGTCCGGCGCCGACCTTTCAACCATTCAATCTGTCCTGGGCCATAAGACGTTGGCCATGACCGAGCGCTACAGTCATTTGACGAACCAGCATATCAAAAACGCCATTGACCGGCTTCAGGGCGCCATGAAACCGAAAAAGGCTGAAGTCATTCCCATGACTGGCCGGGCCGGGTGATGCCATGGCCCAAAAAGAAAAATTGCATGAAAAAATAAAGAATAATCCGGCGATAGTTTTTTACAGTGATGAAGATCAGGGATACATTGCCAAAGCTGTTGACCTGAAAGGTTGTTCTGCTTTTGGCGAAACACCGGAACAGGCTGAATTACTGAAAGCCGGGGTGCTGTCTCAACTCGATGTTGAAAATCTGAAGAAAGGCCGACAACACGCCTGATAAGATATCAGAATGGCACCGACCCAGGCTATATTTATTGACCCGGGGTTCCCGTTATCGGCAATCCATAGTTTGCGATTTTCATCTGCATATCGGTACTCAATTGTTTGACAAGCTCCGCATTGACAGCATGGGACGTGGTATCTTCGAAGGTGGAGAGGCCACCCGATATCCTTGCAATCCCGATTGCATACGAAAGCGATCGCTCTGCGAGCGACCCGTCCTTGACCGCAGGATCGACATCTATCGCAATTATTGAAATGGTATTGTCGCTGTTGCGAACGATATCGAAAGTGCGGAACTGCTTGGGAAAGTCCCTGAGCGATGCGGTCTCGACCTCCCAGAACCCGTATTCAGGATGGGAGGGATCGGAAGAAGGTTGAGCCGTAATGGTGTTCAGGTGACGATGTCCCGCGATCCACAGGACGAGATTCGGATACTTGTGGAGTGTGGTGAGTAATTCATTATCGGTTTTAATGGAATGGGGATCGCGCGCTGGCGGATCGTATGGGTTGGTGGTGGCAGGAACGTAGAACATCGGTGTGGGCGTCGGATTCGTAAGACTCGTTTGAGGTGCGATCGGTACATGCGCGGCAATGATCATGAGCATGCCATCGGCCTGACCTCTATCGAGTTCACTTACAAGCCAGTCGTACCGGGCTTGGTCGATACAACCTTCCCCATCATAAGGGAATTCCGCATTGACATTTGCTTTGCAGGTATCGTCGAGCGCAATGACCCGGATCGGTATATTTGTCTTCGGCTCGAAGGTATAGCTGGCAAAATCTTTATCGATGTTGGTCTGCGTGAATCCGTGACCCACCGGGCTTGATGTGGTATTAAAGAATTCATTCATCCAATTCAAGGTAGATGAGCCCGTTATACTGTTGTTCACGACATTTATTGTGCTGAGCGAATGGCGGTCCGGATCGGCGGCTACCTTCGGGGGTGTCGCAAAATACGCTTCCGGCCCTGCACCTCTGATATCTCCATCTGGTGTCGATCCGTCGACCACGCCCATATAATAACCGTGAATTTCAGGGCTTGGGGTTGCGAAATTAAGGCCGAAGTTAAAGATCGTATCACCGACATGGAGACTTCGGGTGTAATCGCTCTCACGGTAAAGGCCCGTAAAATACTGATCGTGGTTGCCAACAACCTGATACCAGGGGATCGATTTGTTGAGTCCGGCCGCCTTGTAGGGTTTCTGATAGTCAATACTGTTCGCTCCGAGGTGAGCGCCTGAACTGGGGGTGATTCCCTTGCCATCCAGGACATCGATAAACCATCTCAGTTCATTGTACTGAGTGTTGTTGCAATCATCACCTAGAGAGATGCCGAAATCAAACGGCGTTTGATTGTGGATGGCATTGACCGTCTGGATTGCAGCGTCGAGGAAATGGGTTGTATAGGAAATAATCGGTGAATATGCGCCAATTGAGAGACCGCCTGCGCCAAACGGCGCGGACAAACCGCTGTAAATCACCTGAGCCGGAGATTCTTTGTCAGTGATATGGATGTCGGTTATGGCAAAGAAATTCAAAAGACGACCCGTATTCGTGACCGATGCACCCGAATAGCCGGCCGGCATAATATCGATCCGTTTAACCAAAGAAAGGCCTGGTCCTTCCTGCCACGCACTGTAACCGAAAACATCATACAGAGAAATATCCGCCGGGGAAATCTGTGGCGTGGTCAAAGACAATGCGACAGGGGCAACCGTCTTCTGGACTGTCGTGAAAACATTCGCCGCGATCGGATATGACCCCACGATAACCGATACGACGTTGGAGAATTCGCTTACGCCGGTGCTGTCGCGGGACTGGACCGCCAAATAGAAGGCGGCGCCTGCCGGAAGTTCACCTGACACGCTTTTTTGAGTTCCCATATCCACGCTCACGATGGATGCCGGACCCGTATAGGGCATTGGGGCATAAGACAGGGTATAACCCGTTGCTCCCGCAACTTCGGTCCAGGAGAGGTACACCCAACTCCCATTTGTGACGCTTAACACCGGGGGCTGTGGCTGAGCATTTGCCGTGCCTGATATCGAAAGCATAAAAGCACAGGTCATTACAAAAAAAAGTCTTTTCAATTCCATAGCATTCCCCCTTCTGTTTATGTTGGTTACATGCATTTCTGAAAGTATCTTACACCAGATTTTCGTTGACGTATATTTATTGTATCTTTAGAAAAAACGGCTTGTGAATATTCCAGTTTGGTTTATTATCTTGAGTCTAACCTTTGGTTTCATCCAGCACTTTTCTGACCATTTCGGCAAGATCCCCTGTTGCAACATGTTTCATGAGGAAACCTTTCACGCCCATTGTCCTGGCGCGCTGCTCTCGTTTTCGTCACTGAATCCCGTGCACGGAAGCGGATGCCCTCGCCCGGGTCAACCACTTCGTGTTCTCCATTGATTCCCGGTTACAGCATAATCGAGGTTACCCAGAGGTAGTAATTTGCCAGGCTCTGGTCACCATAGGGTGTAACCAAAATGCCGAAAAAATAAGGACCGGGTGGGAGAGCGGACGTGGGTATGTTTCCGAAAAGGCTCTCGTTTACGGGTCCCGTCACATTCCGGTGCAAAGGAGAAAGTCCTGCGGAAAAGACTTGTAATGAACCCTCAGCTGTGAGTTGATAAACATTTGCGTCCAAGACCGGAAGGTACAGAAGAAAGTATACGTCCACCTGTCCCCAAAATTGTCCAAGTGCTAAAGAAAGTGCCAGAAAGCCGGTTGAAAGATCACCTACGCCAACGGGCTCAGCCGTTGCGGGCCAAGAAGAAACAACCGGCGTACTTACGGCATTATAAACGATCATTGTCTGCCCGGCTGGCAGGGCCATCCAAGTTTCGTAAGACCAGAGTTCGGCCGGCCCATTGTTGGCGGTGCCCACGTAAAGGAGATCATTATAGACGATAACATTGTAGGCATGCTGATTATCCGAGCTCCAGGGTGGGCTCACGTTTGTCCAGCTCGTGCCGTTATACGACCATACCTCCGCCCCGGTAGTCCAGTTGTCGGTTCCCAGGTACAGTAATCCGTTGTAAACAGTCATACAGTCAGCCCCGTGGTTGTTTGAATTCCAGGGTGGGCTGACGTTCGTCCAATTTGCACCGTCATATGACCACACCTCTGCGCCTGAGCCTGAATAGTTACCGCTTCCCACGTAGAGACGTCCCCTGTAGGCCATCATGATTTCCGCGTTGGCATTGTCAGCAGACCAGGGCGGACTGACATTTCTCCAAGTCGAGCTATCATATGACCAGACCTGACCAGCTCCGGAGGTGTTGTCTGTCCCCGCATAGAGAAGTCCGTTATATACGGTCATGAATTCAACGCCGTTATTGCTCGAAACCCAGGAAGGAGTGACATTTATCCAGGTCGAGCCATCATATGACCAGACCTGGCCTGCACCGGCGATGTTGCCGGTTCCGGCATACAGGCAACCGTTATATACCTTCAGAAGCCAAACTTCGATATTGCTAAAAGTCCAGGGAGGCGTGATGTTTGTCCAGGAGGTCCCGTCATAGGACCAGACCTGTGCGCCGGATCTGTTCATCGTCCCTACATAGAGGCGACCGTCGTACACAGTCATGGTCCATGCGCTTCTATTCATTAGATTCCAGGGCGGGCTGACGTTTGTCCAGGTGTTACGGTCATATGACCAGACCTGGCCTGCTCCGGATATGCTGCTTGAGCCGACATAGAGAAAGTCGTTATATACGGCCATAAACGCCACCTGGTTGGTATTGGAAGACCAGGGCGTGTTGACGTTTGTCCAGATGCCTGAAGGAACAGCTGCAAATTCATCGATAACGGTCGATGCCTGCAACGGATTGACAAACGTAAGGAACGCAAGGAGCATAAGAACACTTAACCGCTTCATGTCTATCCTATTCATTGTGGAATGGCGCTGCCCCGAGTGCCAAGAGAGGTATGAGTCTGCACACAGTTGCTGCGCGATCTTTAAAATTCTCATGCTTTTGTCAATAAAGAGAGAAACCCTGGGGGGTTTCGTTTACAGTCTTGACCCCTCTGATCGCATCGAGAAACACCTATGAATTGTTGTGTCGCTCTGACCGCCTGAATTGACAAACACCGAATCTCTGCTAAACTTGCATTGTCAGAAAGTATTTTTTTCCGGACATATATTCATGCTTATTTCTGGTATCATTAACCATAGCCGAACTGACCGGCTGTCGTCAAAACATTTGATCAACCCCATGATCTGCGCAGGCATTCTGCCACTACATCAATCAAGAATTGTATCGGTATCCTTAAGAAAACCAACCTGTGAATACTCCAGTTTTGGATAACATATTGTTTTATGAAAACATCTGTGATTTTGTCCGCAGAATGTTTTTGTTGGGTCATTTATTTTAAAGACTCTTTTGACCCTTAAAGTGATATCGTTAAGACAAAGTATGGCCAATTTATCATGTCTTTTCTGTATAAAAGCAAATGGTTGGCTTGGTCTGACCCCGCCGCCGGCCACCGACATTGAGAGGGCTCTCCATCAACCCAATGATATCAGGTATGAGCGAAGATTTGATTTTTTTCGGTTCAATCCCAGTTTACTTCGTATATTTTTCCGATGGAAGTCGACCGCGTGAGCGGAAATGTTCAGGATACCGGCGATTTCCTTGGTCGTCAGACCTTCCCTTACGAGGGCCGCCACCTGGATCTCCCCGGGCGTCAGTTGCATGTTCAGGGCGGATGCCTTTTGCAGAAAAGGGGATATCACGTCTTTCAGATGGGATTCGACGATGCCAAGGAGCGTCCTCTGATGGTCATTCAAGTGGGTCTCCTTCATTTTGTCGATATACCGGGTGACAAGCTGGCGCACGTTCGATACCACCCGTTCCTCCAGCTCCCGCTTGTCCTTTTCCCGTTGCTCCACAAGCACCCTGAGGGCCGTGTTGACTTCTTCCAGGTTGCGGGTCTTTAAGGCCAACTCCCGTTCCCGTTCCCGTATCTTTTCCTCGGCAAGCTTGAGGGGCGTAACGTTCTCATGGCAAACCACAACAAAATGAGGCTCCGGGCCGTCAATGCGCGTAACACGCATGTAAAACCACATATTCTGAGTCGGAGTATCACAAAGATATTCCATGGTGAACTCCCCGGACTTGCCCGCCATCACGGACCGGATACCCTGGGCCGCCCGATTCGCAACCGCGGCGCCCTTTCGATTGGCCTGATCACAAACCTCGAGGTAATTCAATCCCCGCGCGCCGACATCTCCCGGAAAATTGTTTTCCAGGCCGAATTCCCGCCAGGCCCGGTTGGTCTCCAGGATAATACCTCTTTTATCCAGGATCGCAATCTGGGCGGACAGGGAATCGATTATTCTCCGGTCAAACGACCCGATCGGAGGACATATGGATTCTGAATTATCTTTTCCGGGAATTCCGAACTGCAATCATTCCATCCAGCATTAATAGGAGTTTTTACCTACTGATAGACTTACTATTTTCTCTTATTGTATATTTATATTTCATTCATAATTTAGATGTCAAACAGAAACAACAAAAATATAAGACAGGATGAACCCATGTTTCTGGTATTTTTCAAAGTTGATATGGAGACTCCCCTGGCAGGAAGGGGTGAAGGCTTGACTCATGATAAAGGATGCATGACATGAACACAACGACTAAGAATTCAGTGGCGGGCGTGGAATTTCGGTTTTCCTGGGACAGTGACATCGGCTCACATAAGGAGTGCAGATATGTTCAAAATGTAAATTTTTGGCGTGATATTTTCCCGGAAACATTCTACGAAAAATTGCTGGATAAAGCACCGAAAGACGAAATTTCGCACGATTTCAGACCGGGAGAACTGATACCTGACGTTGATGAATCCCTTGTCTTGAAAGTCAAAAGCAACCAAGTCGATAAAGATATGAACCTGACCACACGTTATGGAAGATACTACCCCAGGGGAATGCTAAAAGGGGTCACGGGTGTGTTCAAGGTGAACCGGGAACCGTTCCGATGTCTCAAATCGGACGGGAACGAAATTTATGCCGACATGAACCACCCCCTTGCCGGTCGGGCCATATCGGTCGATGCCGTTATCGATTTGATCGAAACAAAATCCTCGGAGCGGGGTGGATCCTGTATGGTTTTACAAGATCTGATTCATAATGGCCCGGGAATGCAGGCCCGATGTAATGGCCGTCCAACGGATTTTTTTTCGGATGATTCTTTCGCGCGCGGAGATGAGTCGGATGATGGCGGATTCTACACGCACCCCAGGCTCGTCAATCACCTGGATGACATGGCCATCGATGTTCTATCCGGAATGTATGGTCAATTGATTCGTCCCGCATCGAAAGTCCTCGATTTGATGAGCAGTTGGGAATCCCATCTGCCGGCGGAACTGGAACTGGATTCATTGACCGGATTGGGCATGAACCGTATCGAGTTGGAGGCGAATCCGCGGTTAACCGCAGGCGTGCTTCATGACTTGAACTTGAATCCTTCGTTGCCCTTTGACGACGGGCAGTTCGACGCGGTCTTGTGTACGGTATCCGTGGAATACCTTATGCAACCCTTTGATGTGTTTGCCGACGTGGCCAGGGTATTGAAACCGGGGGGATTGTTTGTCGTCTCTTTTTCGAACCGGTGGTTTCCGCCCAAGGCGATCAGAATTTGGAAAGAGTTGCATGAGTTCGAGCGCATGGGCCTGGTAACGGAATACTTCCTGCAGTCCAAAAGGTTCAGCAATATTCATACATGGTCAATGAGGGGAAAACCGCGTCCTTATGATGACAAGTATTTCGGGTTGAACATGATGCTGTCCGATCCTGTATACATGGTGTGGGCAACCAAGGGTGGATAAAAAAGGAATCAAGGGAGAAGATCGGAAAAATTGAAAACGACTTTATCAAATCAATTGAGAGAGGAGAGCGGATATGAAAAGACATCTCAATGAAGTGTTTGAAAGCATTGCAGAGGAATATGATGATAATATTCTTGACGGCTCCAGACATTATCTTGAAGTAGATATCGGAAAACGCGCGGAAGTGTTGGGCTATCCGAATTTGGAGGAAAAGTACGGCCGAGTATACGCAATCGTACCTTTAAAACATCCGACAAAAGGCATGAAAGTCAGAATTGATGGAAGAACATTCGCGAACTATGCTCAGTATGATTCTGGAATTGTAGTGCCCGGTTATGTGGCTGACAAGGCCGATCAGCCATATAAACCATATATCCCGAACGACAGCATGATTCTTAATTGTGCGTGACATGGCGAATATGATCAACATCTGGGTCGCTGGTGCCATCCATGAACCGAAGTTTAAAGCCTCTCATTCAGGATTCATACATTTTGACCAGTGCATCTTAATTCTTGACGTATCTTATTGAAAAAATATATGGAGTACAATTTGAACTGAACCGATATTTTACAAGTTGGAAACAAAGACAACCGAATTTGAATGAGTTCAAAAATATGGTTTGATGTATGTAATTGTTGCAGTTTCTTCGCCGTTGGAACCTTGGAGCTTTTACAATGGTTACACAACAGAAATTGAAGATTCTTCATGTGTTGGGCCAGCGTCCGGACTCGACCGGCAGCGGTATTTATCTGCAATCAATTATGAGCGAAGCAGCCAAATGCGGTCATGATAATTTTATGGTCGCCGGTATTCAGCCCGACAGAGACGTCGAACTCCACTGTGTTTCCTTGAAACAGTGCCGCTTTATCCGCTTCAACGGGGGCGACATTCCATTCCTGATCCCCGGCATGACGGATATCATGCCCTACCCAAGTACGCGGTTTGTCGATCTGTCCGCACAGGATATCGAAACATACGAAAGGGTTTTTGCACGTGTGCTAACAGAAACGGAGGCCCGTTTCAGGCCGGATATCATCCACAGCCATCACAACTGGCTGCTCAGTTCCCTGGTGCGGCGCCTTTTCCCGAATATTCCAGTGGTGACCACCTGCCACGGAACAGATCTTCGTCAATTCCAGAACTGTCCCCACCTTCGCGAAAAGGTATTGAGCGGGTGCCGCCACCTGGATGCGGCCATGGTGCTGACTGGGGATCAGAAGGAGTACATCGTGAGGAACTACCGGCTGCCGCCGGAAAAAATAGTTGTTACCGGGGCCGGTTACAATGATTCACTCTTCACTACCGGCTCCAAGCCCTCACCCCGGCCCGTGCAGCTTGTTTTTGCGGGCAAACTCCTGAACGCCAAGGGGTTGCCTTGGTTGCTCAAAGCCCTGAAAACAATTACGACGCCTGAATGGCGGATGCATATCGTGGGAGGCGGAAGCGGTAAAGAAAAGGAGGAATGCATGCGCCTGGCCCAGGACCTCGGAGAACGTGTGGTGGTGCACGGCCAGATACCGCAGGCTCGTCTGGCCACCTTTTTTAATAATGCCCATATTTTTGTCCTGCCGTCCTTATTCGAGGGCCTGCCGCTGGTCATGATAGAGGCTCTGGCCAGCGGTTGTCGAGTGGTAGCCACAGACCTGCCTGGAGTTATGGAAGTTGTGGGCAATGTAAAAGCTGATTACATCACCCTGGTCCGGACACCGCGTTTGAGGAAAATGGACCAACCTTATCCCGAGGATTTAGCGGCTTTTGAACAGAATCTTGGCCAGGCCCTTAAACTCCAGATGGCAGGAGCCATCGAGCATCCCCGGATCGATCTTTCCCTGATTGAGGATGAGCTGGCCGCCTTTACCTGGAAACGCGTATTCGCTCGAGTTCAGAAGGTCTACTTTAAAGTGCTTTAAAATCAGATGGCTTGTTTATCAGAGAGACTCCGGCTATGCCATCACCGATGGCATTACGACACAGACATATAGGGTTGAAAATATCGGACTGAATGACGCCTCCACCCCGCCATCGAAATATCACGGTAAAACGCCTGGCTCTGGATTTTTACCAGTTCATCCGTTCTCAATCACTCGTGGCAGGATGGTTCGGCCGGCAATTTAAACCAAGCTGCGAATTTGCGGAAATCGATATCACCTACAAATGCAATTTAAAATGTATCAATTGCAATCGTTCCTGTACCCAGGCCCCCTGCGATATGGAGATGCCGGTTTCAATGATTGAGGAGTTTATCCGGGAAAGTGTTGAAAAAAAAGCGCAATGGAAACGAATCCGAATCCTGGGCGGAGAACCGACTCTTCACAGCCGTATTTTTGATATTATCGAACTGCTGGAGGATTACCGGTCGGTTCATAATCCGGGTGTCAGGCTGGTACTTTGCACAAATTATTTTGGAAGAAAAGTTCACGAAGTATTAGAAAAGCTGCCCGGCGGCATTATCATTAAAAGCACGCTCAAGACATCCCGCGTGAACCTGTTCAAGCCGTTTAACATGGCGCCTGTTGATACTTGGTTCAACCGATTTTCTGATTATTCCGGCGGATGCCGAATTATTGAGGAATGCGGTTTGGGGTTGACCCCGTCTGGATATTATATGTGTGCAATTGCCGGCGGCATAGACCGAATATTTCAGTATCATCTGGGAAGAGAAAGCCTCCCCGACCAATCAGATATCATGGCGGATCAGATGTCCGCGTTTTGCCGGTTGTGCGGACATTTTGGTTTTCAGTGGCCGGTAAGAAAGGAAAAGATATCCCCTTCCTGGCAGAAAGCATATTTGAAGACCTGCGCTGATATAAACTCCAGTTCTTTCCTGACACTCTGACGACATACAGGAAAAACAACTTCAGCGCGGTGCTGAAAAAGGATTTTCTTTCACTACAACCGGAATGAAATCAAATAACGGAAAGGTTTCCATGGATAAGGATCTCAGCAAACTCAAGAGGGACCTCAGGAAGCTATTGCGCTCCCAACTTCTGGCCGTTCTTGCCACCCAGAACCAGGGGCAACCTTATGCCAGCCTGGTAGCCTTTGCCTCCAGCGACGACCTGAAGTCTCTCTATTTCGCCACCACCCGGTCCACGCGCAAATATGCCAACCTATCTGGCAATTCGCGGGTGGCGATGATCGTGGACAATCGATCCAACAAGACATCCGACTTCCGCTTGGCCATGGCTGCAACCGCAACCGGCACGGCCGTGGAGGTGGATCCCCGCGAGAGGGAACGCGCGCTGGATCGATACCTTGAAAAACATCCCCACTTGAGTGACTTTGTCCATTCTCCCTCCTGTGCATTCTGCAAGATACGAGTCCGGACCATTTTCGTGGTCACTCATTTTCAGAGCGTAGTGGAGATCCACGTCAAACCATGAAACTGGCAATCTCTTGGATATTATTTTATTACTGCCGAGTCATCGCATCTGTGAATGCGAACCATCGAGGGGGTTAAATCACATGAACGATGCGTCACCCAATGTCCTGTTGACGGGCGCCACCGGATTCATTGGCGGCCGACTCATGAGAAAACTGGCGTCAAAGGGCATCCGGGTCCGATGCCTGGTTCGCTCAGCAAGGCGTTTTCCGGGCAGGATTCCTTGCGGCATCGAACCCCAAGTAATGGAAGGGGATCTTCTGCAACCGGACACGTTGTTGCGGGCCATGGAAGGGATCGATACGGCCTACTACCTGGTCCACTCCATGGGCGGCCGGAGCATGTTCCAGTACAAAGCCTATCTTGATAAAGACGTCCAGGCCGCCTGCAACTTCATCCAGGCCGCTGATGAATCCGGAGTCAAGCGCATCATCTACCTCGGCGGATTGGGGGAGATGGCGGATAACCTCTCCGAGCATTTAAAGAGCCGACAAATGGTTGCCCAAGTGCTTCAGTCGGCCCTAGCCCGAACTACTGTCCTCAGAGCTGCCAACATTATCGGAGCCGGAGGCGCCCCGTTCGAGATGCTGCGTCACCTTGTGGAACGTCTTCCCGTCATGATCTGTCCCCGCTGGATAGAAACGCGTTGTCAGCCCATTGCTGTAGAAAACGTCATTGAATATCTGACGGGCTGTCTGCTTGAACCCAAAACGGCGGGGAAAACCCTTGATATTGGAGGCACTGAAATCATCACTTACCGCCAGTTGATGACAAAGTATGCCCGCATTCGGCAGCTACGTCGCCTGATACTCACGGTCCCGGTTCTGACCCCGCACCTTTCATCCTACTGGATAAATTTTGTGACGACGGTTCCGGCAGGCGTGGTGATGCCCCTGGTGGAAGGACTCAAGAACGAAGTCGTATGCAAGAACGACGAAATCAGAGAGCTCATCCCCATCCGGCTTGTTTCCATGGATGAAGCCATCCGCACGGCTCTCTCGGAGATGGCCCAAGGCTCGGAAGGCCTTGTATGTTGCCAGTCGTGCCTCAGGCCATGAGCCTCATGCCACAGAAACGATGGATCACCACAGAGATCGAAATCAACGCGCCCAGTGCTGTTGTCTGGAAGGTCTTGACGGATTTTCCTTCTTACGGTTCGTGGAACCCTTTTATCAGATTGGGATGAGGTTACCTATCGCCTTCCGCTCTGGCCTGCGGGGGAGATTGTCCATTCACTTACAGCGGCTCAGCTCATGCGGATTTTTTGCTTTAGAAAGCAAGCAATTGAACAAAACCTATGCATGGACTTTTAGACTGAAGGGGGATTTCAGCAAAAACTGGCCCGAAATACAGCGAGTTGTGGCGGCACTTCCCCGAAGCGCCGTTGTCAAAGCTGATGAAACATATCTCCACGCAATGTTCAAGAGCCGGGTATTTCAATTTGTTGATGATCTTGAGCTCTTCCTGGAGCCCCCTGAAACTTTACTTTTGTAACGTGCGTATTTATACTGTTGCCTGTGAATAACATCAACTAAAGGAGACAATTATGAAAAACCTGAAAGAATACTTCGAGAGCACCAAAGGATACGGCGTTCTGGCTACCGCCGACAGCAGTGGCAAAGTGGATGCCGCCATCTATTCCCGCCCGCACTTTGTGGAGGAAGGGACCCTGGCTTTTATCATGCGCGACCGCCTGACCCATCACAATCTTCAATCCAATCCCCATGCCACGTTCCTCTTCATGGAAGACGGGCCGGGTTACAACGGCAAACGGCTGTTTTTGAAAAAGGTTCGCGAAGAAAGCAATCCGGAACTGATCCGGAAGATCAAACGCCGCAAATACACCGATGATAATGAGGAACCCAAATTCCTGGTCTACTTCACACTGGACAAGGAACTGCCGCTCATCGGCGGCCAGGCTTAACAACAGAACCGGAACTTTGATGAAGCTTAATGCAGATATCGGGCTTTTTGTGAAGCCATCATGGTTGATGGCGTGAAGTCTTGAAAAGGAGAATGGAAATGGAAAACAAGATCAGGATCGGTGTCAGCGCATGCCTTCTCGGGCAGCCGGTCCGGTTTGACGGCAGCCACAAGCACGACCGTTACCTCACGAACACGCTGGGCGAATACCTGGACTTCGTTCCGGTCTGCCCAGAGGTAGAGTCCGGTTTCTCCATCCCCCGGGAGACATTACGTCTGGTCGGTGACCCGGAAGCCCCGCGTCTCGTCACCTCCCGCACCAACATCGACCATACCGATCGCATGCTGGGGTGGGCCGAAAAACGTGTCCGGGAACTCGAATCGGAAAACCTCTGCGGGTTTATTTTCAAGAGCGACTCCCCCAGCAGCGGCCTCATGCGGGTCAAGGTGTACAACCCGAAGGGCATGGCGGAAAAGAAAGGAGTGGGTCTGTTTGCACGGACTTTCATCCGGCACTTTCCCCTGCTGCCGGTCGAGGAAGAGGGACGGCTCAACGATCCAGTACTGCGTGAAACCTTCATTGAACAGATCTTCACCCTGAAGCGCTGGCGAGAGACGCTGGCGCTAGGCCAGAACATGAAAAACCTTGTCGATTTCCACACCCGGCACAAGCTGCTCATGCTTTCCCACAGCCCGGCCAACGCAAGGCTAATGGGAAAACTTGTGGCCGATGGCAGAAAGACGCCCATTCAGACGGTTTATGCGCAGTATGAAAACCTTCTTATCGAGACGCTGCGCATGAAATCGACGATCAAGAAAAACCTGAACGTGCTTGAACACATTCTCGGCTATTTCAAGAACCAGCTAAGTTCCGACGAGAAGCAGGAGATGCTGGAAATTTTCGACCGCTACCGCAACGAGTTCTTGCCGCTGATCGTGCCGGTAACGCTCCTGAACCATTACGTGCGAAAAATCGGCGAGCCGTATCTGAAACAGCAGGTGTACCTGAATCCGCATCCCATAGCATTAAAACTCAGAAACCATGCCTGATCAGAGAGCTTCCAGGCTGTAGGCCCAAAATCCGTTGCCCATGGACTTCTGCCATAGGCCTCAGATTCTTAACCCTACGGAATAATTCGCGAGCCGGTGGCGCTGACCTGCCGACACTGACACCACGTATGTCAGCGCCCGTAAGGGCTCATGGGACTGGATTTCCTGAACAGGTGAGGTGAATAAACTTATCAGGCAGTTCTCTTCGGGGATGCTTTGTCAATTACCTGCCATCAGGCCTCACTGGTGTCGACTGATAAATCCGCACCACAAACCAATTCAACAAAATATCCGCCAGTGGTTGGTCAGGCTTTTTCTGACCTATTCCTGATTCATATAAATGACTCATCGCTGTTTTGTATGGAGTCGCCACCCGAAATAGCAAGGAAACATATTTGAAATGTCAACCATACTTGCATTATCAGAAAGTATTTTTTTCAGATTTTTATTCATGCATATTTCTGGTATCCTTAACAAAGCCACCCCATGCAAACTCAATCTTCGGATAACGAATATTGTTGACTGGTGAGGGCGGGCGCGTTGCAAAGCATCACCTGCACTCTCTTATTAACCATCCGCTTTGAATCCGTCGTGGAAATTGACGGTGCCCTGAGGAATCTGCCCATCGAAAGACATAGCAAGGAAGACCTCCTGCGGCACTCCCTCATGCACAAGTTCCGATACATTCTTGAACCCCAGTTTCCTGTAGTAATCGGGATGCCCCACAAGACAACAACCTTTAGCATTCAGGCCATTTAAGCGCGATATCCCTTCCAGTATCAGAGATTTACCAATGCCTTTCCGCTGGTGTTCCGGCAACACCGAAACAGGCCCAAGCCCGTACCAGTTCTGGGTGCCATCGGATATGGTCACGGGAGAGAACGCAACATGTCCTACAACATGTCCATCCACTTCGGCAATCAGCGATACCGAAAGAGCGTTGTTTGCGCGTAGCGCCTTGACGATAAACTGCTCTGTGTGGTTGCTGATCTCTAATGTCTTGAACGCTGCAACAGTCACCTCGGTTATCGCGTCGACATCGGCATCTATCTCGTTCCTTATAATAATCTTCGGATTCATCTATCGATTTTTCCTTTTTTATGTATACAGATGGTACCCTTTCAATCCGTTGCAAAGACAGCTGTTTCTTTGTCAGGAGATGTTTCAACCTGTTTTAAAATTCCGACGACCTTGGTGGAATCCAGCCAGTTGACTTTTCCGGTGGCGACATCGTAAATCGCACCGACGACTCTGACATGCCCGTCTTTGACTAGATTTCGGGTAGCTGGGCTTTTCATAAACAGGTCATGGACTGCCTGCCATACGTTTTCTTCAATAGCAAACGGAATGATATTATCTCCATGAACATCCCGATGCAGCTCGAAAGCTCTCTTGACCGCAGGCCCAATCGCATTAATAAGGGGTGGAATATTGCGTTCTAATTGGTGTTTTTGACCATTGACTTCCTGCGTAACCGCCGTTACCGCCCCACATAGGGTATGGCCCAGCACAACCAGCAGAGGTGAATGGACATGGGCCAATCCATACTCGATGGAACCGACTTCATCCGTGTTGCAGACGTTTCCCGCAACGCGAACCACAAAAATATCCATCACCCCGGCATCAAAAATCAACTCAACTGGTACCCTCGAATCCGAACATGCTATGACGGTCGAATAGGCATAGTCGCCCTGGTTCGACGTTCCGGCCAAATGAAGCCTCGCCGAATCGTTATGGGGATAAGTTGCTTTACCGGAGACGAACCGCTTGTTGCCATCCTGCATTATTATTAACGCTTCGTCCGGACTCGGTTTTATTACTTTCTGTTCAGATGCAAGGGATTGAGCACTGATAACCAGCAACGCTGTGAACACAAGTGCCAGTGACTTGATAACTTTTTTCATAGAATCTCCTTACCTCATTTGGGGTGAATATTGATAACGTGGTAAAAGTCGTCATTCCGGCGAAACCGGAATCCGGTTTTCGGATAGTTGTCGAACTACTGGACACCGGTTTTTCACCTGATTGACGAGAAGTGCTAATTACGGAGTTTTTACGAAGTCAACTAAATTACCCTATGATAAAGCTGCCGTGCCTTTCAAACGAATTGACGCATTCCGAATAGGTGGCCCTGGGCGGGGAGCGGTTCTTTTCGACTCATGCCTTAACCCATGTGCCACTGCCCGAATTCATTTTTCAAAGCATCGGATGCCGAGTTGTTCCTGGGATCATATCAACCGGGTTGAGATAGGGTGCCGCCAGGGGCGCAATGCGGTGCTTATGGGAACCGGGCAGCAGATACAGCTTGAAGTTTTCCTTTTGTCCTGTATCATGGGCCGTGTTCTTTGTTTTGATTGACTTTTTCAGGGGGATGTTGTTAAAGAAACTGAAAACGCCATGAAAAAAAATACGGGGCAGATACGGGGCAAACTTGGTTTTTTGGATAGCAGCAAGAAAAAGTGAAATCATTTATTCATTTTAATATGCTGATATTATTGGCGCGCCTGACAGGATTCGAACCTGTGACCTACGGATTAGAAGTCCGTTGCTCTATCCAGCTGAGCTACAGGCGCAATCGCACATATTCGTTCGGCTGATTATCACAGGAATCTAAGGTTGTAAATAAGAAATTCTGATAAGTTAATGGTTTTTCTGCTGATCCATTCCACATATTCCTCTAATATCCAAATGGATACTTTGTTTCGAAAATTTTTATTTGTTCGTTTTGATATTTGCAGAAAAGATGTTTTTCATATTTTGAGGTAATGGTAATTTTCCATGAAAAAACAGAAAATAACTTGGGACCCTGCTTCTGATGACAAGGCGCTAATTCGTTATGACCCGCTTCAGCGCTACCTGTCTGAAATCAGTCACTATAAATTAATTACCCGAGAGCGGGAGAAAGAACTGGGGTTAAGAATTCAGGAAGACAACGATACTGAAGCTGCTTATGAACTGGTTACATCAAATCTCCGTCTGGTGGTTAAGATTGCGCTTGAATTTCAACGGATGTGGATGCAGAACCTTCTGGATTTGATTCAGGAAGGAAATATCGGGTTGATGCAAGCTGTAAAAAAATTTGATCCCTATAAAAATGTCAAATTTTCATATTATGCATCTTTCTGGATTAAAGCGTATATTCTTAAATTTATTATGGATAACTGGAGACTGGTCAAAATCGGCACCACGCAGGGCCAGAGAAAGCTGTTTTTTAAATTAAAAAAAGAAAAACAGAATTTAATCGATCAGGGGTTTGATCCCAAACCGAAACTCTTATCTGAAAAGCTGGGAGTGTCCGAACGAGAAGTCATTGATATGGATCAGCGGCTTGATGGATGGGATGTTTCCCTGGATACTCCCATAAAAGAGGATTCGGATACCGATCGCATTGATTTTGTCAGTTCGGAAGCCGAATCCGCAGAAGATCAAATGGCTAAAAAAGAGATTGAAACACTTTTGCACAATAAAATTGACGATTTTAAAAAAACCATGTCTTCAAGAGAGCTTGAAATATTTGAACTGCGGATATTCTCCGATTCACCGGCAACGCTTCAGGAAATCGGTGATAAATACAACATATCCCGGGAACGGGTCCGGCAGATCGAAAAAAATATCATCAAGAAAATCAAAGAGTATTTTGGAAATGAACTGCCAGATTTTGCCTCTTACATTGAAGACGGGTTGTCAGTGTAACAAAGATGTATTCGCGTAGGAACTTTATCGGCTTCAGATATCTTCAATGGTTCAGATGTGTGTGATTGTTGAAATCATGCGGGAGTGTTTATGAATTTCTGTCGGATTCCACTGGCCCTTTATGCAGGGGCCTTTTTGTTTTTATCGGGATGTACATCATTATTACATACAGTATCTTACGAAGTCCAGCCTTCCGAAGAGAGACATTCGGAGTTGTTCAAACCTCAAGCCGGTGATGAAAGCACTTATTTCTATTATACGGAAGCCCAGTTGCAGTGGGCGAAAGGAAATCTGGACAAGGCCGCCAGTTTCCTTGAAAAGGCCATACGAAAAGATCCGAAATCCGCCTATCTGAAAACCGAATTGGCAATGCTTTATCTCCAGCAAAAAGATGAAGATAAAGCATTGTCAGTTGTTAAATCGATTCTGGAAAAGAATCCCGATAATGTGGATGCCCTCATCATTCTGGGAAGGATCTATCAGAGCCGGAATAAAACGGATGAAGCCCGCCGTGCCTATGAAAGCGTAATCGCCTTGGATCCAACACAACAGAATATCTTTTTGTTGCTGGGCGATCTTTACATGGATGCCGAAGACTGGTCAAATGCTTTACGGATATATACGCTACTGATTGAAAAATTTCCTGAATCCTATGCCGGCTATTTTTATCTCGGCAAAATTTATGTTCGACAAGGTGATTTATCCCGCGCTGAGGCAACATTCCAGAAATCTCTTGAAATCGAACCCGATCTTGAAGAACCCTGGTTTGAACTCATCCGTCTGTATCAACTACAGAACAGGCCTGATCTGATTGAAACCGCTTATCAGGATATTCTGAAAACGGCTCCGGGTGATAGTCGTGCGTTGATGGGCCTGGGGATTATTTACTATAATCAAGAAAAGAAAGATGAAGCACAGGCGATTTTCAGCACGCTCGGGACGAAAAGTACAAAAGACCCGGGCGTAATCAAAAATATTTTGCAGTTCTATATCGAGCAGAAAAATTACTCGGAAGCTGTTTTGATACTGGAAGGCATGCTCATCGCAGTGCCTGACAGTGCCGAAATCCATTATGTGACGGGTATTGCCTATGAGGGGCTGGGGGATAGAGGAAAAGCCATTGCTCAGTTTAAGCAGATATTGCCGTCCGCCAGGTTTTATCCGGCAGTGGTTGCCCAGGTTTCTTTCTGGTATCAGGAGCAGGGGAAAATTACTGAAGCCATAGACTTTATCTTGTCGGCCATTCAGAGAGTTCCGGATAACCCTGATTTTCGCCTGTATCTAGCGACTTTTTATGAAGAAACCGGGGACCTGGATAAAGCCTTGGAATCGCTTCAGCAAGGGCTGAAGCTGGATCCGGGAAATGACCAGCTTTATTTTCGGCTCGGAGTCATTTTTGATAAAATGAATCGCAAGACCGATTCCATAGACGCCATGAAAACAGCACTCAGTCTGGATCCCAAAAACCCCAGTACGCTCAATTACCTAGGCTATACCTATGCGGATATGGGGCAAAATCTGGATGAGGCCGAACAGTTGATTCAGCAGGCCTTGATCTATAAGCCGGATGACGGATATATTACCGACAGCCTCGGCTGGGTATATTATAAAAAAGGGCTTTATCGTAAAGCACTCGAATGTCTTTATAAAGCAGTAACACTGATTCCGGATGATCCCACGATTCTGGAGCATATCGGAGATACTTATCTCAAGCTCAACCATCCGCAGAAAGCATTGGAATATTATCGTCTTGCACTGGTGAAAAAAGAAAATGAAAAAACCGATTTGCAGGAAAAAATCCGGGAACTTGAAACAAGGGGGTTTTAAACGTCATGCGTTACGCTTTTTTTGCATGGCTGCTCGTTGCCATGCTGGTATCCGGATGCAGTACGCTGAGCCGGACCCCTTCACAGATCACCAATCTGCCGGATTCACCGGAAGTTACCCGGATCTTGCAGAATCTCAGTCAGCTTAACGCGGATCTTTCGACCTTTAAAGGTACGGGGAAGATCAAGTTCTGGAAAAAAGACGGCATTCAGGTGGTTCGATCAGCCTGGACAGGTGCCAGACCGGACAAAATTCGAGTTGTGATACAGGGAATTACCGGATTTCCCGTGGCCAGCATGGCGGCCGATGGTCACCGGTTTTACATGCTATCTTACAGTCAGGATAGTTTTTATCAGGCTGAGATTCAAGACCCCGACCTGGAAAAACTCGTGTCTATCCCCGTGACTGCAGGAGAACTCATCAAGCTGATTTCCGGAGTCGTACCGATACGGAAATACCGGTCGAGCACCTTGCTTCCAGCCTCTTCCCAAAGCGGTTATGTCGTATCTCTAATAGGGGAGAAGGGCATCGATACTGAAAAAATATACCTGGATCAGACAGAACGGGTTCAGCGAATTGAGATGTTTACCCTCAACGGGAAACTGGCCTACCGTGTGGACTTCAACGGAGAAACCGAAGTGGAAGGCTTCCGGATTCCCGCCAGGCTCGTTTTCAACAATGATGACGGATCGGGATTTCAACTGGATATGGACAAATTCTGGCCCAATGCGCCCGTGTCCTCAGATATGTTTGTCATTACGCCGCAGGGATAAGGAATCAGATGACCTTGCCTTGTAAAGCGGTTGCCCTTGAAGCCCGTCTGAAATCCTGCCGAAATGTCATCACCCTTGGCGTCAAGCCAAATTTTGCTGACTACACCCCAGCCGAAGCCGAGCTTATTCTCCATTCCAGAAAGGTCTATTATCCCTCGCCGTTTTATGCAGATCTTCTGGATACCGCAGGCATTGCCACTTTTCCGAGTTATCATACGTATAAATTTGTTCAGGACAAGATCAAGCAGACCGCCCTTTTAAATATTCTGGGCATCCCCCATCCGCTGACCCGAGTTTTTTATGGAAAACGTCAGATCGCTTCCATCTGTCGGTATTTTCATTTTCCATTCATTGCCAAAATTCCCAGAGGCTCAGCCATGGGAAGGGGCGTTTTTCGAATTCAAACCCCGGAAGACCTCGATCGCTACACCCGGATCACGCCCGCAGCTTATATCCAGGAATATCTGCCTACAGATCGTGACATCCGCGTGGTTGTGATCGGGAGCCGCGTGGTTCATGCATACTGGCGGATTGTACCTGCGGGTGATTTCCGTTCCAATGTGGCGGTTGGCGGAACTGTCAATCTTGACCCGGTTCCCCGCCCTGCTCTGGATCTTGCCCTTCATACGGCCCGGAAATGCCGCTGGGATGATGTGGGAATTGACATCTGCCAATGCAATGGTCAATATTACGTCATTGAGGCCAATATGAAATACGGCAAGGAAGGCTTCCGGCAGGCGGGTATTGATTATTTTCACCTGATGGAGTCCATGATCGAAAATGGCGAAATCTGATTCTGTTCCCCATATTATTCAGCAGGCATTAAACCAGCGGGAGATGGATTACCTCTGCCCGATTGGCGCATTCAGCCAATATGGCATCCGGCGTGCTCCGGATCCGCATGAAGACACCGATTTCCGCCAGTCGTTTTCAATTGATGCAGACCGGATCCTCCACTCGCTGGCCTATACCCGGTATATCGACAAAACCCAGGTTTTTTATCTGGTTCAGAATGACCACATCACCCACCGGGTGCTTCATGTGCAGCTGGTTTCCAAAATCGCACGAACCATCGGCCGTTTTTTAGGGCTGAATGAGGACCTGATTGAAGCCATTTCCCTGGGCCACGACATCGGCCATACGCCCTTTGGCCATGACGGTGAAACATTTTTGTCTGAAATCTGCAGGGCAAACGGAGTCGGTTCTTTTCTTCACAACCTTCAAAGCGTCCAGTTTCTGGATCGGGTTGAACGTAAGGGAAAGGGCTGGAACCTCTGCCTTCAGACATTGGACGGCATTCTCTGCCATGATGGCGAGATCCATAATCAGCGGCTTGAGCCCTTTCGCGCAAAGACTTTTGAAACACTTGAAAATGAAATGGCTGCAAAACAAAATAATCCGGCCATTGGGCTGACACCCATGACGCTGGAAGGGTGTGTGGTCCGCATGGCGGATACGGTTAGCTATATCGGCAGGGACATTGAAGATGCCATTCGCCTGAATATGATCCGGCGATCCGATCTTCCCGCCAAAAGCGTCAGGGTTCTGGGAAGCACCAATGGAACCATTGTCTATCGCCTGGTAACGGACATCATTCAAAATAGCTTTCAAAACACCTATTCGGCCTTCAGCCCCGAAGTTTCAGATGCCCTTGAATCTTTAAAAGCCTTCAATCTCGAGCGCATCTATTTGAGTCCTGAAATAAAAAGCCATACGGTCGTTATCCGTAATCTGTTCCATCTGCTGTTCGAACGGTATCTGACTGATATTGAAAATGAGAATCGAAGTTCAGTGATTTTTTCGGGATTTCTGAAGGACATGTCAGACGACTATCTTCACGGCCATCGTCCGGCTGAAATCGTGCGGGATTTTATTGCCGGAATGACGGACCGATATTTTCTGGCCCAGTGCCCGGAAGATCTTCGGCCATCCCCGCGATCTTTTTAACACGATGAAATTCCAGCAGCGATCGTATCGGAATGTCATCCTCAACAGCCGGTTGGTTCATTTTCAGATTACGGTGAAGGAAACCGATCTGATGGTGAGCGCATCGGTTCCCCTTGAATCCGCAGCACGTGAGCTGATTTTGACCCATCGTGGTTACCTTGAAGCCTATATCGATCAGTACCCGGAATTCCAAAGGACCCTCAAACCCTGGCACATTTCAGGACCGGCTCCGGCGATTGTTCGGGAAATGGCGCTGGCGGGTGAAAAAGCCGGAGTCGGGCCCATGGCAGCCGTAGCAGGCGCTATTTCCGAATACGTTGGAAAAGAGCTCCTGTCCTATTCTGATGAAGTGATCGTAGAAAATGGGGGGGATACGTTCTTCAAGACTAATTTGCCGGTAACGGTAGGAATTTACGCCGGAAACTCCCCTTTGAGCCTGAAAGTCGGACTGAAGGTGGATTCAACCACCCATCCGGTTTCCCTGTGTACTTCATCCGGGACTGTCGGACATTCGCTGAGTTTCGGAAAGGCCGATGCCGTAAGCGTGATGTCCGACTCTTGTGCGCTTGCCGATGCGGTTGCGACGGCCGTGGGCAATCGTGTTCGATCGGCCAGAGATATCTCAAGCGCAATCCATTTCGGGAAAAGCATCCCGGGTGTGTCCGGACTGGTCGTGATTATCGGAAAGGACATGGGCCTGTGGGGAAGCCTTGAAGTCATTCCTCTCAGGGGAAAAAAATGTTGAGTTTTTGGCATTAACAGCGTAAGTTGCGACTCGTTGACAGTGGGCTGTTGGTAATGAGGCGATGGGCTGCTGGCTGGGTTGTTTGAGCCAGTTTGGTCCCATAAACTTTGCGCTTTCATATCAGGAGGACGGCGATTTTGGAAACCATGTGGGCTCCTTGGCGCATTGAGTATATCAAGGCTGAAAAAGAAAGCGGATGCGTTTTTTGCAATGCGCTGACCATTCATGATGACCTGACCCTTTACAAAGGCGATACCACGATGGTTGTCATGAATAAATATCCTTATATCAACGGCCACCTTCTGGTTGCGCCCCTTCGGCATTTGTCCCGGATGGATGAGCTTACCCGGGATGAAATGCGGGACCTTCTGGCAACCGTTGAAAAAGCGATTCATATCGAGAAGGAAATCATGAAACCCGACGGTTTCAATGTCGGCCTCAATCTGGGCAAAGTGGCCGGAGCCGGTATCGAGGAGCACCTGCATTTTCATGTTGTTCCCAGGTGGTTCGGTGACACGAATGCCCTGACCGTTTTTGCAGACATTCGCGTCATTCCCGAACATCTGAAAGCCACCTTTGATTCTTTAAAACCGTTTTTTTCACAGTTGGGCCAAACGATTTAACCGGACGCGGGTTGCGTCTTCACATTCCAAAAGCCGAAGTCGTAAATACGTCAATAAAAGGAGTGACCCATGAAAAAAATCCGAATCGCATTCTTGCTGGTGGCACTGGGCTTTTTCGGCCTGGTTATTTATCAGAATATAGGGTATTTATCGACTCCGGCCAACCTTCAAATGAACCTGTGGATTGCCGGGCCTTATTCAATCGGGATCATCAACGCGCAGTTGATTCTGGGGGCTTTTTTCGCCGGCCTTCTGATTGCCTATTTTTATGGCCTGTCTTTCCGGTTTAAAAATAATAAAATGATTAAGGAATTAAACGCAACCCTCACTTCCCAGATGGAAACCATAACGGCCCTGAAGAGCGAACAGAGTCAATATCAGGGGCCATCGCCACAGCAAGATCCTCCGCAGTCTGAGGTTCCTGTAGAAAACACCTGATCTGTCCGCCGATGCTTCCGTCCCAGTCCACCCCCATGATGAAACAGTACCTTGCGATAAAAAGCGAGCATCCCGATGCGTTGCTGTTTTATCGCATGGGGGATTTTTATGAGATGTTTTTTGAGGATGCGGAAGTAGCCTCACCCATTCTGGAAATAGCCCTAACATCCCGAAATAAAAACGATGAATATCCGGTTCCAATGTGCGGAGTTCCATATCGGGCGGCTCAGGGTTATATTGCACGGCTGATTGATCAGGGTTTTAAGGTCGCTATCTGTGACCAGACTGAAGACGCATCACTGGCCAAAGGATTGGTCCGCCGCGAAGTGGTTCGTGTCATCACTCCGGGAATGATCGTTGAAGATGCGCTTCTGGATGAAAAGACCCACAATTTCATTCTGGCCATTTGTCGGCAGGACCGGGAAATCGGACTGTCTTATCTGGATATCTCTACAGGGACATTCCGGATGACCCAATCCGAAAACCGGGATGTGATCCGGGATGAAATCATTCGCATATCTCCCCGTGAAATCCTTCTTCCGGAATCTTCGCAGCAGGATTCGGAACTTTGCGGTTTTCAGCACCTGTTTTCCGGAAAAGCCGTTTCCTATACCCAGGATCAACATTTTGACTATCGAAACGCCCGTGAAAAACTCATCCGGCAGTTTCAAACATTTTCCCTGGAAGGATTTGGATGTGAAATGTTGTTTGCCGGGGTGGGGGCAGCGGGCGCGCTGATCACCTATGTCCAGGAAACTCAGAAACAGGCCATCGATCACATCTCCCGAATTGAAACTTACATACAAAGCCAGTTTCTGATGGTGGATGATGTCAGTTCCCGCAACCTGGAGTTGATGAAGACCATACAGGGAGAAACGCGCAAAGGGACCCTGCTGAGTGTTCTGGATCGAACCATCACGGCCATGGGGGGAAGACGGCTGAAAAACTGGATTCGCTATCCGCTCATGAGCGTTGAAAAGATCCAGTTGCGTCTGAATGCCGTGGAAGAAGCCAAAATCCGTATTCAGTTGACCCATGAGGTTCGGGATGCTTTGAAAAAGATCGGCGACCTGGAACGACTGGGAAGCAAAATCGTCATGGGTCACTGCAATGCCAGAGATCTGCTGTGTCTGCGCACGTCTCTTGAGGCGCTTCCCGGTATTCGGGAGGCGCTTGAAACATTTAAAGCCGACCTTTTTCAGTGGAATTCCCATGGTCCTTGCCTGGATGAACTCGATAAACTGGCGGTGTTGATTCAGCGCGCGATTCGGGAAGATGCTCCCCCCGTGATCCATGATGGCGGCATGATCAAACTCGGTTTTGATGCAAATCTGGATGAATGGATACGGATCAGCCGGGATGGAAAGGGGTGGCTGTCAAGGCTTGAAGTGGAACAGCGGCAGGCAACCGGGATTCAATCTCTTAAGGTCCGGTTCAACAAGGTGTTCGGGTATTATATTGAAATTTCCAAAAATCAGTCCAGGTCGGTTCCTGACCATTATATTCGAAAACAGACCCTGGTAAATGCGGAAAGATATATTACCGGAGATCTGAAAGCATTCGAGTCAAAAATTCTGAGCGCTGAAGCCGAGCGATCAACCCTGGAATATCAGATATTTATGGATATTCGTCAAGCTGCTGCCGACAATCACAAGGCGATTCATCAGGCTGCAGTTTTTATCGGCGAAGTGGACTGTCTGCTGAATCTGGCGGATATTGCCGACCAGTATGACTACGCCCGTCCGGAAATTCGCACGGACGGTGTTCTTTTCATTGAAGATGGACGGCATCCTGTGGTAGAACAAATGATTGCCGGGGGACGGTTTGTCCCGAATTCCATTTCGATGGATGATAATCAAAATCAAGTCTTGATTATTACCGGGCCGAATATGGCAGGAAAATCAACAGTCCTGAGACAGGTTGCCCTTCAGGTGCTGATGACACAGATGGGTTCGTTCGTCCCGGCCCGCAGCGCCGTCATATCGCTGACTGACCGGATTTTTACGCGCATTGGAGCCTTGGATAATCTGTCCAGCGGCCAAAGCACCTTTATGGTGGAAATGGAAGAAACCGCCAATATTTTGAACAGCGCCACCTACCAGAGTCTGGTCATAATGGATGAAATCGGCCGGGGGACCAGCACCTATGATGGGTTCAGCATTGCCTGGGCCGTGGTATCCCATCTTCATGACTTGAAGGGAAGAGGTGTTAAAACTCTTTTTGCAACGCATTACCATGAGTTGACAGCTCTGGAGCGCTTAAAACCCAGGGTGAAGAATTTTAATATCAGTGTCAAGGAATGGAAGGATCAGATCATTTTTCTGCGCAAACTGGTTCAAGGCGGCGCCAGTCGCAGTTATGGTATTCAGGTGGCCCGGCTTGCCGGAATCCCCGAGTCTGTTGTTACCCATGCAAAAGCCATACTATCTGACATAGAAGATGATGTTCACCCGTTTTCAGGTGTTCCCAAAGCCGGAACCCGGAAAAAAGCCTTAAAATCGGTTCCGGTGCAACTGGGTTTGTTCTCGGATATCGAGAATATGATTGTTGAGAAACTGAAAAATATCGAAATCACCACCATGACCCCGCTGGATGCCCTGAACTGCTTGAATGAACTCCGTATTCAAGCCATCCAGAAGCTTGAAAACAATTAGATAAGAGGATGAAACGGTCGGTCCATAGTTGGCCTGTAAAGGCTTTCATGAAATAACCTCTCTCTGAAGCAATGATAAACAGACATTTTATACATTGGGGACTCTCTTTTCTATGCGCTGTTTTCTGGGGCGCTTTGCCAGCTGATGCATCAACGGCAAAGGAAAAATACGCCCAGGCGGATTCCTGCTATCATAAACTGCTGAACAGCCCGGAAAAACAAAAACTTCGGCAGAACTGGATCAAGTGCATTGAAGAGTACCAGGCAGTTTACAAGTCGGAACCGGATGGGCCGATGGCTTCTGCCGGCCTGTATATGGTCGGGTATTTATTTGATGAACTGTATCGCGTTTCGAAAAAAACTGCTGATAAAAATGAAGCCATTGACTGCTACGAACGGATTATCCGGCGATATCCCAAAAGCAGCCATATGCCAAAAGCAAAAGCTGCCATTGACAGATTGTCCAACCCCGAAAACTGCAAGCCACCACCCAAAAATAACGACAATCTGCAAAAAAATGAAAAAGCCGCCGCCGAATCCGATATGTCCGTTTCTTCCGCATCGGTAGATTCATCCTGTCCCCCACTTTCCGGCTACGCGCGTATCAGCGATCTTCGCGTCTGGTCGAATCCCAGCTATACACGAATCGTCATTGACGCTGACAAGGAGACTACTTATGAACACCGTCTGCTGAAGAAGGACAAGGCGATCGATAAACCCCAGCGGCTTTATATTGATTTCAATCAAAGCAAGCTCAGCAAAAACCTGAAGAGTTTAATCCCCATTGATGATGATTTGTTGATCGATGCACGGGCCGGCCAGTACACTCTGGATTCTGTCCGGGTAGTAGTTGACATCAAATCCTTTAAAACCTATAAAATATTTTCTTTGAACAACCCTTTTCGGATTATTCTCGATATCTGGGGAGATGAGCCCGGTACTGTTGATGCCAGCCCGTCTTCCCCGCCTGCATCGGTTTCCCACAGGAATACCGGCAAAAACACCCAGAGGCATACTGGAAAAAATACGGTAAAGAATAAAAGAATCGAACCCAGCGCTCTGGCCAAACAACTGGCTCTTGGCGTAAGCCGAATCGTTATTGACCCTGGCCACGGCGGCAAAGATTTCGGAGCGCCTGGCGTTGTAAAAGGAGTTCATGAAAAAGATATCACGCTGGCTATCGGCAAGAAGCTGGCCGCTAAAATTCGGGACTCACTCAAATGTGAGGTTGTTATGACCCGAACTACGGATCGATATTTGACACTTGAAGAACGAACCGCTATAGCCAACACCAAAAACGGGGACCTTTTCATCTCCATTCATACCAATGCCGCCAAAAATCCGGATGCCTATGGGATAGAAACCTTTTTTCTGAATCTGGCAACCGATGACGAATCCATCCTGGTGGCTGCCCGTGAAAATGCCACGTCAACCAAGAATATCAGCGACCTGCAAAGCATCCTGACCGATTTGATGCAGAATGCCAAGGTCAATGAATCGAGCCGCCTTGCCGCCAGCGTCCAGAATATTTTGTGTAATCATATGAGCATTAAATACAGCAATATCAAAAACAAAGGGGTAAAAAAAGCGCCGTTTTATGTGCTTATGGGCGCCCAAATGCCTTCCATACTGGTGGAAACATCTTTTATCAGCAATGAGCGCGAATGTGCACGGCTGGCCTCGCCGGAGTATCAGGATCGGATTTGCGACGCCATTATTGCAGGGATCGGCCGCTATATTAAAGATACCAATCCGACCGCTTTTCAGGAGAAACAAAACAACGATTCCACAGTCGCCAGGGGCTTTGGGGGATAACTATTTCAGTAACCGTTCCACTTATCCATTTCTACAAAAATACGGAGGATGTTTTATGGATTTAAAACACATATTATTCCAGATCGAAGAAGGGATTGCCACCCTGACATTCAACCGCCCCAAGGCGCTGAATGCTTTAAACGGGGAGCTTCTGGATGAAATGTCCCGGACGCTGGATGCAGTGGCCGCAAATGAAGATATTCGAGTTTTGGTCCTGACCGGGTCCGGGGATAAGTCTTTTGTAGCGGGTGCAGACATTACGGAGCTGGCCCGGTGCAATGCGCTTCAGGCAAAGGTCTTTGCCGGAAAGGGACAGAAAGCCGTCAACAAGCTTCAGTGTCTGGATATTCCGGTCATTGCAGCAGTGAACGGTTTTGCACTGGGTGGCGGGAGTGAAATTGCCCTGGCCTGTGATTTTATTATTGCTTCTGAAAATGCAAAATTCGGATTGCCTGAAATCACACTGGGGATTATTCCCGGATTTGGCGGTACCCAGCGTCTGCCCAGGTTGATCGGTCCGAACATGGCTAAGGAAATGATCTTTACCGGAAAAATGATTTCAGCGGCAGAAGCCAGAGATCTAGGCATGGTCAACCGGGTGGTGTCTGCGGATGCGTTGATGGCAGACGTTATGAAAACCGCAAAGGCTATTTCCCGGAAAGGAAAAGTATCTCTTCGGGCTGCCAAACAGGTGATCAATGCCGGACTGAACGTTGATTTAAAAACAGGCTGCCGTATGGAAGTGGATGCCTTTGCCCTGTGCATGGCCAGCGAAGATGCCAGGGAAGGGACAACGGCATTTCTTGAAAAGCGTAAAGCGGTTTTCACAGGCAGTCTGACGGGTGAATAATCGGTTTCCATATTTCGCTTTTATGAAGGCGTCATGTTTTTATAATATATAGGGAATTGTTTGAATGATTTATGATATTGAATTTGAAACCCTGCCGCGTGAGGCGCTCACTGCTATTCAGCTGAGGCGCCTCAGAGCAACGCTGGAAAGAGTTTATGCCTCAGTTCCGTTTTATCGAAGCCGATTTGAAGAGGCTGGAATTACGCCTAACGATATTCGTACCTTAGAAGATTTTCAGCATCTGCCCTTTACCACCAAAAAGGATCTTCGGGACAGTTATCCTTTTGGCATGTTTGCGGTTCCGATGGACAATGTGGTCCGGATTCACGCTTCATCCGGAACAACCGGTCTGCCGACCGTTGTCGGCTATACGGCAAGAGACATCAACACCTGGTCGGAGCTGATGGCCAGAGCCCTGACAGCCGGCGGCGCAGGCCGCAAAGACATTATTCACAATGCCTATGGATATGGGCTTTTTACCGGTGGACTGGGTGTCCATTACGGAGCGGAAAAGCTGGGCGCATCGGTGATTCCGGTTTCCGGAGGGAACACCAAACGACAGGTCATCATCATGCGGGATTTTGGGCCGACCATTTTGACGTCTACGCCATCCTATGCCCTTCATCTGGCTGAAGAAGCGGAAGAGATGGGGGTTTCATTTGAAAAACTGAAATTCAAATACGGCATCTTCGGTGCGGAGCCATGGTCCGAGCAGATGCGGCAGGAGATCGAGCGAAAACTCCATCTCAAGGCTGTGGATGTTTACGGGCTCAGCGAAGTGATGGGTCCGGGGGTTGCGGTGGAATGTCATGAGGCCCAGAACGGGCTGCATATTTTCGAAGATCATTTTATTCCCGAGATCATCGATCCGGCAACCGGAAAGGTTCTGCCTTACGGCGAAACCGGGGAACTGGTCTTTACATCGATTACCAAAGAAGCCTTTCCGATCGTTCGGTACCGGACGCGCGATATCACCTCGCTGAATCCGGAGCCCTGTATCTGCGGCAGAACGTTGGTACGCATGAAAAAAGTCAGCGGACGAACCGATGACATGCTCATTATCCGGGGAGTGAACGTCTTTCCGTCCCAGATCGAAAGCGTTCTGATGGAAATCGAAGGCATCGAACCCCATTATCAACTGGTGGTGGATCGAGAAGACAATCTGGACACCCTGACGGTTCATGTGGAAATCAGCGAGCGGAGCTTTTCAGATGAGGTCAAAGTGCTGCAGCGGCTGGAAAGAAAAATTTCCCTCAGCATCAAGGAATATCTGGGCGTTTCAGCCAGGGTCAAGCTGGTTGAGCCCAAAGTTATTGCCAGAAGTCAGGGAAAAGCCGTCAGGGTGATAGACAACCGCAAGATATGATGAACGTGTAAAAAGGATGATTCGAATGCGTGTAAAGCAGATTTCCGTTTTTCTGGAGAATAAGGCCGGAAGGCTCTCTGAGGTGACTGCGATTCTGGCTGAGGCCGGGATCAACATCCGCGCCCTTTCAGTTGCGGACACTTCCGATTTTGGTGTGCTGAGACTCATTGTCAATGATAATCAGAAGGCCTTGGAAACCCTGAAAAACAATGGGTTTTCGGTGGGAATCACAGATGTCGTGGCGGTTGAGGTCGCGGATAAACCCGGGGGACTTCATTTGATTCTGGATTTGCTGCACAAGGCCCAGATCAACGTGGAGTATATGTATGCCTTTGTCCAGCTGAGCGGAAATAATGCAGTCATGATTTTCCGCTTTGATCATATTGACGAGGCGATCCGGCTGTTGGAAGAAAACGGGTTGACGGTGATCAATGGATCAAGCGTGTACACACTGTAACAGGCCGTGAGACATGGATGATGAGAATGGCCGGCCCCTTCTCATCCGTTTTGTCCGATATCGGGTCTTAATTTTTTGCGTGAGGAAACCGTTATGATTACGATCGTTATCGATGGGATAGAATGCAGGGTTGAAGAAGATCTTTCCCTGCTGAAAGTTCTTCGGGCCAATGGCAAAGCCATTCCCTCCCTCTGTTACCATCCGGCGTTGCAAAAGCCCATCGGTGCCTGCAAACTCTGCGCAGTTCAGATTCAGGTAAAAGATAAACCGGAAAAAATTGCACTTTCCTGCGCCGTTAAAACCAGCCAGGGGCTTCAGGTGGAAACGGACACCGAGGCAGTCCGACTGGCGCGCAGCAAGGCCGTTCAACAGTTGCTGGCTTTTGCCCCGCAGTCTGCGTCTTTGTTGAAACTGGCAGCTTCCTATGGCATTGAAATCCCCTTTCAGCCGGATGGTTGCATCCGGTGCCATCTTTGTGAAAGGGTGTGCCGGGAAGTCGTTGGAGCCGAAGCGCTGAAAATGGTCAAAAGGGAGGGCCGGAAATATATTGTACCGGTTGAAGGTGCCTGTATCGGCTGCGGAACCTGCGCGAATATCTGCCCGACCCAGGCCATTCGTATCGAAGACAAAGAAACCGTTCGAACCATTTCAATTCGGGATCAAGTCATCGGAATTCATCCCCTGGAACGGTGTGAAGGCTGCGGCAAGCGATTTGCTACGCCAAAATTTCTGGAATATATCCATCACAGAACCCTGCACCATCCGGATGTCAAGGAACATCACCAGTACTGTCCGTCTTGTGCCAAATTATTTTTGAAGGGCAAACAGCCCATACCCGCCAGATAAGATGAAATTTCATTTTGTGATCTTTTCTATATAATTCGGCGGAATATGTCCCAGGTAAAGCTGTCCCTCGATGATGTATGCCGGAGTTCCGGTGATGCCCAGTTCCATGCCGTACTGAATATCGGTTAAAAGTTTGACCTGGATCCCGGGATCATATATGTTCGGCATGGTTTCTCCGGTGCCAACTCCGGCTTCTTTCAGCAGGGTTTTTGCATTGAGGGTCCCTTCCGTAATATCTGTGTTAAACAGGATGTCGTTCATTTCCCAGAATTTTCCTTTGGACTGGGCATAAATAGCCAGGAGGGACATGGCGGCAGACCCGACATGAAACGGTTCCTTGACAATCGGGTTGACCTTGTCGTCCATCGGATAATGGTGATGAACCAGCCGGATTTTGTCCGGATGGGTCTCAATGAGCCTGCGAAGGAAAAAATGCATTTTTTTGCATTGAAAACATTGATAATCGGTAAATTCGTTAATTTCCAGAACCGGCGCAATTGCCCCAATCCAGGGATGCCCATCTTCCGTGTCGCCGGTGGGGATGGACTCTGAAAGCAGGGGAGGGGCCAGATTCCAATAAGCAGGGAAATTTGAGATCATGACCCAAAAACCTGCCCCGAATACCAGCGTCAACAATATCATTTGGAGTCTTTTTTTAACCCACAGAAACTGAACATCCAGATACAAATCCGCTATCAGCCCTTTTTGGGCGAATCGCCTTCGAATCAGCCATGCATAGAACAGCAGCAGAAAATTAATGGCATAGCTGACAATGCACATGAGGCAGTAGCTGTAAATATACAGGGCTGAAATCAGCCCAAGCGCCAGGCTGTAAAGGCTGAACCCCAGAAATATCCAAAACAGAAATGGCCATAAACGCACTTTTTCCGCTTCTTTGGATCCGGCAAAAGGCAGAAAAACCAGAACGCATAAATACCCAAAAACTCCCCAAACCGGAACCGGAGCCCCCCACAGGATGGAATACGGGCTTTGGGATACCGTATCACAGTTGATTGCCTTTGAAATGGCGCAAAAACTGGCGTATCCAATATCGGTATAGACCCGATAATGGGATATCGACAAGTAAATCGCGTCTGCAAGGCCCAGCCCGGTCAGAATGACAACTGCCCAGAAATAAACCGGAAATGGCAGCGGAATAACGGGTTTGGGTGAATTGTCTTTCATAATATGCTGAACCGCAACACTTGATGTTTAAATGGATTTGCTTATAGGCTGTCATCAGACGAAACAATGAAATGAATTTATCACAACTGGCTGTATTTTCAATATTTATATTCTGATAATGATGCGGGTGGCGGATGATACGTCAACGGATATCATGCATTTCAGCTCGGGATCAAGACTGCTTGTCCCGGCGCCGTTTTCTTGCAATGGGCGCCAAATTCGCTCTGGCGGCTGGCGGCTTCCCTCTTTTATCAGGTCCATGGACGGCATCAGCCGGATCGGAAGAACCGCCCGAAGCCCGGTACTGGGCGGGATCGGTTGGCGAGAAAGGCGATTGCCTGGCTTGCCACGCCCCCAATGAAGCCGCAAAAGGCCTTTTGGCCGAAAAGCAATACCACCAGAAGCAGCCGATTGTCAAGTGCCTGCTGTGCGCCCAGGAATGTGTGGTGAAAAACGGTGAGCGGGGCCGTTGCCGGACAAGGATCAATCAGAACGGCGTATTGAAAAGCCTGGTTTATGGCCGTCCCGCGGCCATTCATGTCGATCCCGTCGAAAAAAAGCCATTTTATCATTTCCTGCCCGGCTCAAACGCATTTTCCCTGGGAACAGCCGGATGCCCGCTGAGCTGCCGGTTCTGTCAGAACTGGGAGATATCCCAAGCCAGGCCCGAAGAGATACACACATCGGTTTATTCTCCCGAAGAGATCGTTTCCTCGGCCGTCCGCAAACGCTGTTCCGTCATCGCGTTCACCTACAACGAGCCCACAGTTTTTATCGAATATCTTACGGACATTGCCCGGCAGGGCCGGAAACAGCGGATGAAAAGCGTACTGGTGAGTTGCGGATTCATGAATTCCCGGCCCCTGGATGAGATGTGCGAGGTTCTGGATGCGATCAAGATCGACCTGAAGGGCTTCAGCCCGGATTTTTATCGCGATGTCTGCCGGGCGGAGCTGGCCCCGGTCCTGCGCAGCATCAAAGCGATCTCGAAGAAAGGGGTTCACCTCGAAATCGTCAACTTGGTCGTTCCCACGTTAAACGATTCCCTGCCCATGATGATCCGTTTGATCGAGTGGGTGGCCGGAGAGATCGGTCCGGATGTCCCGTTGCATTTTACCCGGTTTCATCCGGCCTACCAGATGCTGCAACTGCCCCCGACCCCGGTTTCAACTCTGGAAACGGCCTATGAAACCGCAAAATCAAAAGGCCTTCATTATCCCTATGTGGGCAATGTGCCGTCACACCCGGGAAACCACACCTATTGTCCGTCATGCGGCAAAACAGTCGTGGAACGGACCGGGTTTTTTATTCTGTCCAACCGGATCCTGAACGGCAAATGCCCGTACTGCGGGCGGCTCATTGCCGGCGTCTGGACCTGAAGCCAGGAGGAGGTGCGCCATGAAATGGTTTCGATGGCTTTTAATGCTGGTGGCGTTCTATTGGGTGCAGTCGGCTTACTGCTCCGATATTCGCCCTGCCGTTGTTGCGGGCAAATTTTATCCGGAAGACCCCGGACGGCTTTCCGCCGTTATTGATATCTTGATGCGAGAAGCAGCAGACGCCGGGATGGAACAGCCGGTGGCCATGGTGGTTCCCCATGCCGGGTACACGTATTCCGGTCAGATCTGTGCGGACGCATTCAGGCTGGCTTCCCGTTTTTCGTTCGACCGGATCATTATCCTGGGGACCCATCACACGGCTTCGGATTTTCAGGGCATCTCCATCTTCGATGCCGGTGAATTCGAGACTCCGCTGGGCCGGATTCCGGTCGATGAAGCGATCGCGAAAAAGCTTCTTTCAGCCGGCAAGCCCGTGACGGCCGACCGCCGGGTTCATCTCCGGGAGCATTCGATTGAAGTGATTCTGCCTTTCATACAGAAGGTGTTTCCAAAGGCAAAAATTGTTCCCATAATTATCGGCGAGCCGAATCTAGATATGTGCCAAAGGTTCGGAGGCATTCTGGCCGATGCGATCAAAGGGAAAAACGCCCTCATCATTGCCAGCTCGGACCTGTCGCATTACCCGGGCCACAGCGATGCAACTGAAGTGGATCGCCACACCCTGAATGCCATGATGCGGCTTGACCCGGGTGCTTTTCTGACCGAGGTCCGGCGGCAGGAGAGCCTTCCGGTCCGGAATCTGGTGACCGCCGCCTGCGGACTGGCGCCGATCCTGACCGCTATGGCAGCGGCCAGATCCATGGGTGCGGACTGCAGCCGGGTCATCAGTCATGCCAACTCCGGCGACACAACGCTTGGCGATCGTTCCCGGGTGGTCGGCTATGCTGCTGTGTCCTTTTGCCGGGCATCCCGGCCCTGCAGTGAATTTTTGCCGGCCGGAACCCCAACCAATGATGCCATCCCGTCTGCTCTGACCGGCGATCAGAAACAGGCGCTGCTGGCCTTTGCCCGGAATACCATCCGGCAGTACCTGGAAACCGAAACCACACCGCTGTTCAGGCAAGATGACCCCGCTTTTCTGGAAAAACAGGGCGCATTCGTCACATTGAAAAAACACGGTGAACTGCGCGGGTGCATCGGTAATATGACGCCGGAACTGCCCTTGTACCAAACCATCGGCCGGATGGCCCTGTCTGCGGCTTTCCAGGACTCCAGATTTCCCCGGCTTTTGCTGACAGAGCTAAAGGATATACAGATCGAGATCTCGGTTTTAACACCTTATCGGCGGATCACATCCGCGGACCAGATCCAGATCGGACAGGACGGGGTCTTGCTGAAGCGCTCCGGCCGCTCCGCGGTTTTTCTGCCCCAGGTGGCGCCGGAGCAGGGCTGGACCCGTGGTGAAATGCTGGATAACCTGTGCCGCAAAGCCGGGCTGGCATCGGATTGCTGGAAGCAGAACGCGGAGTTTCACATCTTTCAGGCGGTCATATTCAGTGAACCGTGACCCCTCGGGCCCGACCGGTTTAAACGCAGGCTGTCCATCAGTCTGTGACCCTTCCGGGGTATCGGTGCTGGATCCGGTTTTGTTCGGAATCGGATCTGTATCGGTTCTGGGCCAGGTGGTTCTTTTCCGGGAATGGATGGTCGCCGGTTACGGGGTGGAGCTCATCTGTGTTCTGGCCCTGGGCGTCTGGATGCTCCTGAACGCCGCAGGTGTTTTACTGGCGGCGTCAAGGCGCGGTCCAGGTTTGTCCGTGGCGCTGTTTCTGGCCGGTTTCGGGGTTGTGGCCGACATGATTTTTATCCGGTCGCTGCGGAACCTGGCCGGACTTCCTCCGGGAACCTATCTTCCGCTGCCTGTTTTTATCCCGGCTGTTGTTGCATCCCTGCTGCCGCTTTGCCTGTTTCTGGGTGCGGCATTTCAGCGGGCCGCGGATCAGGGGGTGCGTTACGGCCGTACTCTGGCCCGCGCCTATGCCGTGGAATGCTCGGGCAGTGTATTCGGGGGCCTGTTATCCGCATTGATGCTGCATTGGGGCGTTCAGAACATGGCTCAAGCCCTGGTTTGCGCGGCTATAACGATGGTGGCCGGGGCCCTGGCCGTGGACCGAATCCAGGATAGAAGCCGTCGACCAGGCAAGTCCGCCTTGAAATGGCTTCTATCGTGCCTATCCCTGATCGTGCTGATGGCGGGTTCCGGCAAGCTGGATCAGGCCATGACCCGGTGGAATCACCCCGATTTGATGGAAAGCCTGGATTCCGAATATTGCCGGCTCACAGTGACCCGAAGCGGCGGCCAGACGGTGCTGTATCAAAATGATGTCCTGATTGCCGACAGTCAGTCCGTCAGTGCCGATGAGCTGGTCCATCTGGTCGGACTTCAGCATCCGAACCCCCGGCAGGTGATGATTCTGGAAGGATCCGCCGAAGGGCTCGCCGGGGAGGCATCCAGACACCGGCCGGATCAAATCGACCAGATTGAAATCGATCCGGCGGTGATCCGGTTGACCCGGATGTACATGACAGAGGATTTCCTGGCGTCCGGCCCGCAGGTCAGCATACACATCCATATTCAGGATCCGCGACAGTACCTGCTGCGATCGGATAACGCCTACGACCTGATTATTTCCGGGTGCGCCGAGCCATCGAACGCCCTGGCCAACCGGTTTTTTACCCAGACGTTTTTCAAGTGGTGTCAGGCGCGCCTGACGCCCGGAGGGGTTCTGGGCTTTCGGCTGAATTCTTCGGAAAACTTCTGGTCTCCGGCTCTGGCCTACCGGAATGCTTCGGTGGTTGCTGCGCTTGTTTCCGTGTTCCGGTATGTCCTGGTTCTTCCGGGAAGCGTCAACGTGGTACTGGCGTCCCAGTCCGACCTGATTACCGATCCGCAGATCCTGGTTGCGCGATACCGGGATCGGGCCCTGAAAACGCGGCTGGTGACGCCGCCTTATCTGGAGTATGTCCTTTCCAGTGACCGCCTGGCCGAGATCAGCCGTATGCTTGCTGACCAAACTGCCCCGCCGAATACGGACGACCGGCCGGTCTGTTATGCGCTGACAACCTGGATATGGCTTTCCAGGCTGATGCCGGCACTGGCCCATCAAAATATCTCCGGCTGGATTCAGGCGGTGCTCCGGTATGGATGGATCGCAGTGGTTTTTATCATTCTTGCCTGCGGCATCGGAATGAACCGTCTGGCTGCCGGCGGCGGTTCATTGGCTTATGCGGCTGCGGGTTTCGCCGGGTTTGGCGGAATGATGCTTGAGAGCGCCATGATGCTCCATTACCAGACGCAGAGCGGCGCCCTCTATCAAAATATGGGGATACTGTTCACGGCGTTTATGCTCGGCATGGCCGCCGGCGCCGTGACGACGCTGAACCTGATGAAGCGTCTCAGGGGTCGATCTGTTTCCCGGTCCGTGGATGCGATGCTGTTTTTCCTGCCGGCAGCGGTATGCCTGGGGTGGGCGGGAATGCTGCATTTAAGCAATGTGCCGAATCTGATTCTGATGGCTCCACTGCTGGCTGCATCCGGATTCGGGGTATCAGTCATATTTACCCGGTATGCGCACGATCCCGGTCGTTCGCGGGCGCTTTATGCGGCCGATGTCGCCGGTGGCGGCATCGGCGCCCTTGTCTGTGGGGTGTTGCTTTTCCCGCTGCTGGGATTAAGCCGGTCTGTCTTTCTGCTGGCAGGAATGTCCATCGCGGCCGGTATCGGAGTGGCGCTGCCGCGCCCTCATAGATTCTGATTCAAGCTGTTTCTAAATGCGTACCGCACTTCTGACTTCCTTCATGGTCTGCCGGGCCACGGCCTGGGCTTTCTGGTTTCCGGATGCGATAATCTCCCGGACCATTTCAGGCCGCTCTTCGAAATATTTGCGTTTATCCCGAATGGGGGCCAGCGCGCCGATCAGATTTTCCGCCATGATTTTTTTGCATTCCACGCAACCGATTGCGGCTGACCGGCACTGGCTGTTAATCTCTTCCACAACGGACGGCGGCGAATAGAGCTTATGAAATTCAAAGACATTGCAGATCTCGGGATTTCCCGGATCCTTGCGTCTGGCCCGGTTGGGATCGGTGATCATGGTGGAGACCTTGGCGCGGATGTCTTCCGGGGTGTCGGAAAGATAAATGGCGTTGTTATAGCTTTTGCTCATTTTGCGCCGATCCAGGCCCAGGATTTTGGAGGATTCGGTAAGAATGGCGTCCGGTTCCGGAAATACGTTGCCATAAAGGTAATTGAATCGTCTGGCGATTTCCCGGGTGATTTCAATGTGGGGAACCTGGTCGACGCCGACCGGAACGCCGTTTGCCTTATACATGATGATGTCCGCCGCCTGAAGCACCGGGTATCCCAGAAATCCGAAGGTGGACAGATCCTTGTTGTCGAGCTGGATGATCTGATCTTTATATGTGGGATTGCGCTCCAGCCAGGGAACCGGGGTGATCATTGAGAGCAGTAAAAACAGCTCCGCATGTTCCATCACGCTGGACTGGATAAAGAGGGTGCATTTTTCCGGGGACAATCCGGCGCTTAGCCAGTCGATCATCATTTCCTGAACAAAGCGGGAGATATTGCCGGTGTTTTCGTAGTCGCTGGTCAGGGCGTGCCAGTCGGCGATAAAGAAAAAACAGTCGTATTCTTCCTGCATGACGATCCAGTTGTCCAGCGCGCCATGGTAATTTCCCAGATGAAGGGGGCCGGTCGGGCGCATTCCGCTTAAAATTCTTTTTTTTGCCTTCATGAAAAACTCCTGTATTTGATGAAAAAATAATAAATTGTCGTCAGTCTTCGGCCTTCAGCCCGTTTCCCTGAACAGAAAGCCGCCTTTTTATATGCTCTATCTCATCAGCCATTGTTTTGAGCATGCCGTTCACCTTTTCGTCGCGAAGGGACTTCAGGATTTCCTTATAAATAGGCCCGGGCTCAACGTTCATTTCCAGAAGGTCCTTTCCGGTTACGGCGGGCTGAATATAACGCAGGGTGACGCAATAATTGGAAATAGCCCGTTTCACCCGCTCCTGACGGGTTGCAGCCATCATGAACAGAATCAGCTCGGTTTTAATTTCAGACAGTTTTTCGCACAGCATATGGTTGGGAACGGTCTCGTTGCGCTCCAGCCAGTACAGAGATCGCTCTGCGGCAAAACGATCCTTGCATAGCAGGGTGCAAGACCGGGGCGCCAGCTCCAGCCGTTTGCAGATATCCTCAGTAGCCTTGACATCGATGCCGCGGATAATCGCCAGAAAATAAACCTGCCATTTCATATAGGATTCTTCAAGGAAAAGCAAATCATGCCAGGAGATCACTTTTTTTACGGCATTCAGCAGCGCCGTCATGTCCGCGGACAATTGAAGAGACGGGTGAATGACTTTTAGAAGCTGAAAATCATCCAGTCTCATGATGGCGGGAACCGGATTTTCTTCTTCAAGGATCTGCTTGATCTCACTGAAAATTCGGCGACCGATCAATCGAGAGAACAAATCCATTTTAACGGCATTGTCAATCAGGCCGCTTGTCAGCTTTCCGATGGTAAAGCCAAACCGCTGTTCAAACTTGATGGCGCGAAACGCCCGGGTCGGATCTTCCACAAAACTCAGGTTGTGAAGCACCCGGATGCTTTTTTCCTTGAGGTCTTTCTGGGCGGAAAAAAAGTCTATCAGGATGCCGAATCGCTCCGGATTCAATTGGATCGACAGGGTGTTGATGGTAAAGTCCCTGCGGAAGAGGTCCAGCTTGATGGAACTCATTTCGACAATGGGCATGGCAGTGGGAAATTTATAATATTCCATCCGGGCGGAAGCCACATCAATCTTGAATCCGTCCGGAAGGGTAATGACGGCGGTTCCAAAACTGGCGTGGGCATGAACGCGGGCTTGGTTCCGTGCGCCGTATTCTTTGGCAAAAGCAATGCCATCGCCCTCAATCACGATATCCATGTCGTCGTTAGGCCGATACAGGAACAAATCCCGGACAAAACCGCCGACCACATACGCGCCGACCCCAAGCTGGCTGGCGACGTCGCCAATGGTTTTCAGAAGACCCATCACCCGGCCGGACAGTCTTTCGTTCATGAAATTGATGATGTTCCGGGTTCTGGCATGGGTGATGTCTTTGCCGGGGTCGAACTGGTTTTCGGAATGGTTCTGGGTTTGCCTGGCCAGAATGTTTAAAAGGTCGGTTCGCGTGATTACGCCGGTGATGACATCCTGGTCCACGACCGGCAGCACCCGTTGTTTGTTTTCGATGATTTTTTGCTGAATCTCCGCCATATCCGCATCCGGCGCAACCCATGCCATGTCGGTTGTCATGTAGTCACGGACCGGAACATCGTCCAGGTGGTGAAAGAGGGCTTTTTCAATGACCTGGCGGGAAATAAATCCGGCCAGTTCATCTTTTCGGTCCGGGTTTTCAGTGACCACCAGCGCATTGATGTTATAGCGGGTCAGCAAATTGGCGGCCTCCTTGCAGGAGACATCCGCTCCAACGGTAATGGGCGGCGAAGACATGATATCTCTGGCCTTGCGTTTGGCCCGGACCCTGCTGTAGAGAATTTCCAGAAGACGATGCTCCACCTGCGCCAGGGTCTGATCCTTTAATGTTGCAGAGGCGGCATAACTATGCCCGCCGCCGCCCAGAAGCGTCACAATGGTTCCGACATCCACTTCAGGGATCCGGCTTCGCGCCACGATATGAATTTTATTCTCCATGCCGGCCAGGGCGAAAATGGCGTTCAGATTCTCCATTTTAATGAATTTGTGAACCAGTACGGCGAAATCCGGTATGTAATTGTCGCTGATGATATTAGTCAGAACAATATCAATCCCGTTGATCATGTGATGGGTTGCCGACTGGATCATGTCATTTAACAGGCTGATCTGCTCGGGGCTGATTTCACGGGCAATCATGGAGGAAATGGTATTAAGATTGGCGCCTTTGGACAGCAAAAATGCGGCTGCGGTAAAATCATGTTCGGTGGTTGAGGGAAACGTAAACGAGCCGGTGTCTTCATAAATCCCCAGGCAGAGAATGGTGGCTTCATCCGGCGAGATATCAATCTTTTTTTCCTTGAGAATATCGGTTAATATGGTTACGGTAGCGCCGGTTAACCGATTGACTCCGTAATGCGCCTTGATATCGGAGGGCAGCACCGGATGGTGATCATAGATATGGATTTCAACATCCGGCCGGTCGATAACGGCTGAAAATTTCCCGATGCGGCCGAGCTGGCGGGTGTCCACCAGTACCAGCTTTTTGATGCGGGAAAAGTCGATGTGCTTCATGTCTTCCATATTGAATAGATAGACCATGGAACTGATGAAGAAATTTCGCAGGTTTTTTTCCTGGGATCCCGGAAATACCACCAGGGCTTCCGGGTAGAGCTTCTGTGCGGCCAGCATGGAAGCCACGGCATCAAAATCCGCATTCAGATGGGTGGTAATGATGGTCAGGTCGTTTTTCGGGGACGAATTCACATCTTCCTCTCAAAGGGGTCAGGGACAGGTAACCAGAAGATCAGGCCCCTGCCTTTATAGCGGATTCGGCGGGAAAAAGACAGGAATTTCAGGCGTAAAAGATGATATGGACTTTCAGAAAATGTTTTGGGGCTATGATCGTTTGGGCTTGCTTTCAATTCCCAGTTCAATCAGGATATCCAGGAGTCTTGAAAAGGGAATTCCGGCGGTTTTTGCGGCAAGCGGCAGCAGGCTGGTCTCGGTCATTCCCGGAATCGTGTTGGTTTCAAGGATGTAAAACTCCCGGTTGCTCAGCATCATATCCGTACGGCTGTATCCTTCACAGAAAAGCGCCCGGTGCGCCATTTTGGCATAGGCCTGGGCTTTTTCCGTCAGCGCCTCGTCAATTCGGGCTGGACAGATTTCCCGGCTGGCGCCTGGAAGGTATTTGGCGTGGTAATTGAAAAATTCATACCGGGGGTTGGGGATGATTTCAATCACGGGCAGCGCTTTTAAGTCCCGATTGCCGATAACCCCGACCGTCAGCTCTGTTCCTTGAATGTATGTTTCGACCACCAGGGTGTCGTCATGACAAAAGGCTTCCAGAATCGCAGGTTCCAGGCCATCCCGTGTTTTCACGATGGCCATTCCAATGCTGGATCCGCCCTTGGTGGGTTTGATGACCATGGGCAGGCCGATGCGTTCCAGGCAGGCTTCAGCCTTTAGCCTGTCTTTCCGGTTGATCGTGATATAGGCGGGCATCGGAATGCCGGATTTTTCATAAAGCTGTTTTGAAACCAGCTTGTCCATTGCAATGGCGCTTCCCAGGACTCCGGACCCCTGATAGGGAATTCCCAGGAGATCCAGCAGCCCCTGAACGGTTCCGTCCTCGCCAAACGGGCCGTGAAGAATGATCAGTGCCACATCGATGGACGGCGCGTCGGCAACCAGACGGTTCAAGTCCGTCTTGGGATCATACCGGATTACCCGGTACTTGTCCTTGTCCAGCGCAGCATAAACCTGATCGCCGCTTTTAAGCGAGACCTCGCGCTCCGAAGAGATGCCTCCGGAAAGCAGTGCAACGGTGAGTGGTTCCGTCATCGAAAATCCTTCACGAATGAAAGAGCTGCCGCTTGACGCTGTTGAATTCTTCCAGTGTAATCAAATCGCTTTCCAACAGGCGAACCAGTTCGGAAAGTTCCCGAATTCTGGCTGAGGCCGGATCTTCCAGAAGATTCGAAGCGTTGCGGGTTGTGTCGGGCAGGGCACGGGGATTGCTGTCTTTGCCGATTTTAAAGGATGCCATTCCTCCCAGGATGCTGACTTCAACCGCTCTGCCATGAAAAAGGGGAGAATTCACCATTTCCCGGAGGGTTTTGCCTTCCTGCTTCATCCGGTTGTAGAAGCGGTAGCCGGAGATGATGATGGCTGCGGTTCCGCCCAGGAATATCCAGATCATGTACTGGATGACTCCCCGGAAGAAAAGAACCAGAAGGCCCAGTCCGGCAATCAGAAGTACATGAAGCACCAAAACCGAATAGGCCATCAAAACACTTTTGAAAACACCGTCGTTCTGTTTGGAATTATTCATCATAATGGTTAATTGAAATCAGCTTGAAGGTTTTGGGTCCATTCGGATAGCCAGTTTTGCGGCATAGTATTGAGGCATTTCTCTCTCAACGGAAGTTTTCCGCAGACAATTCAGTTTAAAAATCAGATAATTCAATCGGGTCAAGGTCCGGTATTTCTGAGCCGTATCTTCCATGGCAGTCAGCAGATCCCGGGTTTGGTGGATCTCTTTTTTCAGTTCGATTTCCGGAGGAACACAGCCGGCATTTTTCAGAATCTTATAGGCAAGTCTCAGATCTTCAGGGATATGACGGTCGTCTTCAATTTCAAGCGGCTTTCCGGAACCCGGAAGATTATCAAAATCTCCGCGACGCTGGGCCTGAAGAATGCGCTCCTCGATTATTTTTTCAAAACCCGTTGATATCATAAAGTTCGATGAACAGGACCAAAGGGCAGAGATCCGGCTGCCTTGCGTGAATATCCATATTTAACCCTATTATTATACAATTTTGGACCGCAATTTCAAGAACAATATGCAGTGCAATAATGATGCTGGATTATTTTTGTTCAAATATGATATAAACACCTCCTGTTTCACAAGCACTTCGACTCAAAAAGGAATCTTGATTTTGAAAATCCGCCATCTCTTTAAACGCATCCGTTCCTGTAAGGCCATCGCTGTGCTGGCCCTCTGTTTCTGGATGGCATCGGTGCTTCCGGCAGCATCCGAAGACAGCACCGCGCCGTTCAACTCGCTTCAGGCAAAACTGGCCCAGGAAGGGTTTGACCCGGTCATGCTGAAAACTCTTTTCCAGAAGCCGGATGTCCATTTTGAAACCCGTACCATGTCACTGTTTTTCATGCACAGCGAAGCCAGGGTCAATTACGATCAGTTTTTGTCCCCGGAATCACTTCAAAAAGCCAGAAAATACATTCAGGACCACCTTGCGGACTTGAACGCCGCTGAAGCAACTTTGGGCGTCAACAAGGAAGTGATTACCGCCATCATGCTGGTTGAAACCCGGCTGGGATCTTATCTGGGGACCAGTTCCATATTGAACACACTCTCGTCACTGGCTGCAATGAAGGATCCGGGGCTTCGGGACGTGGTATGGAACAGCATTCAGGAAGATCGCAGACCGAACAGATCCGCATTTGAAGAAAAAGCCGATGCCAAATCCACCTGGGCCTATCAGGAGCTTAAGGCATATTTGAAATATACCGGAAGAGAAAAGATAGATCCTACGACCATCCAGGGTTCCTATGCCGGCGCCATGGGCATTTCTCAGTTCATGCCCAGCAACATTCTGGCATACGGCCGGGACGGCAACCAGGATGGCAAAGTCGATTTGTTCAACCCCAGCGATGCCATCATGAGCATTGCCAATTATTTGAAAAGTTTTGGATGGAAACCCGGCATCAGCTATGAAGCTGCCTTTGACGTGGTCTATCATTACAATCACAGCAAGGTTTATGTGACAACGATATTGAAAATAGCTGAACAATTAAAGGGATAAAATGGATTTTCACACGATCAAGATTGTTCTCGGCATCAGCGTTCCGTTTCTGTTGGCCACGCTCTGGGCGGTAATCCACGTGGCCCAGAAGGAATTCGGCAGTTTAAGGGAAAAAGTGCTGTGGATGATGATTGCCGCTATTCCGTTTATCGGTTTTATCCTATATCTGATATTCGGTTTCCGGAAAGGGAAAAAATCGGGAGAAATGAATGAATAAACGAATGCTGATGCTGGGAAACCAGGCCATTTCAAGGGGCTTGATCGAAAACGGCTGCGTCCTGGCCGCGTCCTATCCCGGCACTCCGGCTTCTGAAATCCTGCCCTCGCTTCTCGAATGGCAGCAGGCTGAAAACACCCGGCTTCATGCCCAGTGGGCCATCAATGAGAAAGTGGCCTTTGAAATCGCCTATACCGCCGGTATTGCCGGACTCAGGTCCATGGTCAGCATGAAGCAAGTGGGCCTGAACGTGGCTTCGGATCCACTCATGAGCGCGGCATACATGGGGACCGTGGGCGGCTTTCTGATCATCTGTGCCGACGACCCGGGACCACACTCTTCACAGACCGAACAAGACAGCCGGATGATGGCCATGATGGCCAAGATCCCGGTCCTGGATCCCGATTCCCCGGCTCAGGCCAAAGACATGATCGCCATGGGATATGCGCTGTCCGAAGCATTTGAGATTCCGGTCATGATCCGACCCACCACGCGGGTCTGTCATGCGCGCCAGGATGTGCCCGTTTCCCCCGTTGTTTTTGATGATCGAAAGCCCGTCTTTGAAAAAAACCCGGCCCGGTGGGCCGCCACACCCAAATTTCGATTCCGTCTGCATCAGGCCCTGGAACAGAAGCTTTCCGGCATCGCCGGCTACGCGCCCACGGCCCCGCTCCGGTGCAACCCGGATGCCGTCGGAACTCAGGCCATCGTTGTTTCCGGCGTAGCTGCCGCCCACACCCGCGATGTGCTGAAGGATCTCGGCCTCTGGGATCGCATTCCTTTGTATCAGGTGATTCAGCCCTTTCCCCTTCACCGGGAGTTTATCGACCATATCGAAGCAACCTGTTCGGAAATCCTGGTCATCGAAGAGAGTACCGGCGTCATCGAGATACAGATCGCCGACCGCCGCAAGGTCAGGGGAAAGGTATCCGGTGCCGTGCCGTCCGTGGGAGAGATCCTGCCGGAAACCATCGAGGCGATCGTTGCGGAATTTGCGGGAAAGCCACTTTCCCGCCCCGACCTGCCTGCCTCTCCGCCGGGCAGGCGCCCGACGCTCTGCGCAGGCTGTCCGCACCGGGCCAGTTTTTTCGCCATCAAAAAAGCCGCGCCCAGGGGCATCTATACCAGCGATATCGGCTGCTATACGCTGGGCATGAACCTGGGGGCCGTGGACACGTTTATCTGTATGGGGGCCGCCATCAGCCAGGCCGCAGGTTTTTATCAGGCCTTCCGTTCCGAACCCAAGCGGCCGGATATTGTGGCCACCCTGGGTGATTCCACTTTTTTTCATGCCGGGATTCCGGCCCTGATTGATGCCGTGGTTCAAAATGTCCGCTTTGTCCTGGTGATTCTGGATAACCGGACAACCGCCATGACCGGCAATCAGCCCACCCCTTCCAGCGGCAGGGGAATCGGCGGGGAGCCCACCCTCACCGTTGAAATCGAAAAACTGGTTCAGGGATGCGGCATTCAGTTCTGCAAAACCGGAGACCCCTACGATGTTCCGGAATTCATCTCTCTGGTGAAATCAGCCGTTACCTACAGCCGGGAAACCGGGCCGGCGGTGATCATTGCCAGGCGCCCCTGTCTGCTGGATCGCAGCCGCACGGACAAACGTCCTCCGTTCATCCGGGTCCAGGTTGTGCAGGAGGACTGCGATGCCTGCCATTACTGCATCCAGCATTTCGAGTGCCCGGCTTTGATCACGGACGGGAAAGACCGGCCCGTCCGCATCGATCCCGCCGGATGCACCGGATGCGGCGTCTGCGTGCATGTCTGTCCGAAAAAGGCGATAAGGATAATGGTCGATGGTAAAGGAATGAGGTGTTAAAATGACCATTAAACAGCAGATTATCATCAGCGGTGTTGGTGGTCAGGGCGTACTGTTTGTTACCCGCCTTCTGGCCGAGGCGGCCATGATGAAGGGATTTCCGGTGCTGACTTCCGAGACCCATGGTATGGCCCAGCGGGGAGGCACCGTGGTTTCTCACTTGAAAGTCGGCGATTTTTCCAGTCCGCTGATCCGGCCGTTTTCAGCCGACGGACTTCTGGCATTAAAGCCGGAAAGTCTGGCTCAGCACGGCAGCTTTGTCAAACCCGGGGGCTGGGCCATCGTCAACAGCGGCCAGCCATTACAAGCACCCGGTGAACTGGCGATTACATCAATTGATGCAGATTCCCTTTCCAGGACGATCGGCAACCTGAAATCCGTCAATCTCATTATGCTGGGAGCAGCTCTCTCAAAACTTTCCGGCGCCCAAAACCTGTTCTGTGTGCTGGCCGATATCCAGACCGTTCTGAACACGCAGATTTCCGGTGCCCCTTCAAAACTGGAAAAATTGACAGCAGCCATCAATGCCGGTTATCGGGTTTAGAAGATGGGGCGAATCCATTGCTTCTTAAACTGTTTCAATTCACCCTCTCGGGTTTGACCATCGGAAGCACGTATGCGCTGATTGCCATCGGGTTTTCCATCATCCATAACGCCACTGGCATCGTCAATTTCGCCCAGGGCGAGTTCGTGATGCTGGGAGGGATGTTTATGATCACGTTTTACGGCTACCTGAAACTGCCCATGGCACCGGCATTCGCCTTAAGCGTTTTTGCCGTGGCGTTCATCGGCATGCTTCTGGAGAAGACAACACTTCGGCAATCCAAATCCAAGGAAATCCTCAACCTGGTCATGATTACCGTCGGCGCATCCATCTTTATCAAGGGTTTGTCCATGGCTGTCTGGGGTAAGAACGCCATGACCCTGCCGCCTTTTTCCGGAGAAGATCCCATTCTTGTTTTCGGAGCAGCCATCATGCCCCAGAGCATCTGGATATTTGGCATTACGGTTGGGGTGGTGGCGGCCCTGAACACATTTTTCATCAGGACCCGCACTGGAAAAGCCATGCGGGCCGTTGCCGCCAGCCGCAGATCCGCCCTTCTGGCCGGCATTCCGGTCAACAGGATGATCGCGCTCTCTTTTTTCCTCAGTGGCGCCCTGGGTGCAGTTGCCGGAATCATACTGACGCCCGTCACCACCATTTCATACGATGCTGGCGTGATGTTGGGGCTCAAGGGTTTTTCCGCCGCCATTCTCGGGGGATATGGCTCCATGATCGGTGCCGTGGCCGGTGGGCTGCTTCTCGGGGTGCTGGAGTCCCTCGGTGCCGGCCTGGTGTCTTCCGAATACAAGGATGTCCTGGCTTTTCTGATCCTTTTGATCGTGCTTTTCTTTAAACCTGCCGGCATATTCGGAAAAGGGGCGTTGAGAAGGGTGTGATTAAGAATCTTCAGCTATGTGTCTTTGGTCTGGTCGTTTTCATCCTGCCGCTCGCCCTGAGGAACAATTATTACCTGATGGCGCTCAATATCGCCGCCCTGAATGTCATGATCGTTATCGGGCTTAATCTTCTCATGGGCTATGCCGGCCAGATCTCCCTGGGTCATGCGGCCTTCTTTGGCCTGGGGGCCTATTTGTCCGCCATTCTCACCACGACCTACGGCTTTGCGACCTGGCCCACGATCCTCGGCGCTATGGCTATTACGGCAGGCATTGCTTATATCATCGGCATTCCCACCCTGAAGCTGGAAGGCCATTATCTGGTGATGGCAACCCTCGGGTTCAACGTCATCGTCTACATCATCATGATTCAGCTGAGCGCCTTAACCGGCGGCCCTTCCGGATTTGCGGGAATTCCCCGCCTTCAGATCGGTGGATTTGCCTTTGACTCGGACCGCAAAATCTATTATCTGTTCTGGGCTGTCTCCATCGGCGTGCTGACCCTTTCCCTGAATCTGATCCGGTCAAGGGCTGGCAGGGCCTTGGCTGCGCTCAGCCATAACGAAGTGGCTGCCCGCTGCACGGGCGTCGATACGGAAACCTTCAAGGTCAAGATTTTTGTCATCAGCGCTGCAATGGCGTCCCTGGCAGGGAGCCTTTATGCCCATTATATTTCCTTCATCAGCCCGGGTTCTTTCAATATCTTTTTCTCGCTTCAGGCCGTGACCATGGTTCTGGTCGGCGGCATGGGGTCCCTGTGGGGATCGGTTTTCGGTGCGATCCTGCTGTCCCTTCTGCCTGAAGTCCTTCATGGCGTCAAGGAATACAATGTCCTGGTCTACGGGTTTATTCTCATGACGGTTCTGATGTTCTTCCCCAAGGGGCTGTTTCCGGCCATCAGATCTTTTGGTGCCGCTGTCGTCCGGAAAAAGACATGACCGCGCCGGTTTTGGGAAAAAAGGCTGGCGCAGTTCTGGAGGTGCGGAAAATCACGGTTCGTTTCGAAGGTCTGGAAGCCATCAGCCGCCTGTCCTTTTCCATTGATCCGCAGCGGATCATCTCCATTATCGGTCCCAACGGTGCGGGCAAAACCACCCTTTTAAACGCCATCACCGGAGTATCTCCGCTCCATTCCGGGGAAATCCTGTTTCAGGGAAAGCCGATTGCAGGGCTCAAACCCTTTCAGATCGCCTCTCTCGGCATTACCCGCTCTTTCCAGCAGGCCCAGCTCTTCATGAACATGACGGTTCTGGAGAATGTCATGGTCGGCATGCATTCCCGGACAACGGCCGGCTTTATCAGGGGCATGCTCCGTCCGCCTTCGGAACGAAAAGAGGAAGGAATGATCCTCGAAAAATCTCAAGGCATTCTGAGCGAATTCGGCCTTCTTTCAAAGGCCGGGGACATGGCCGGGCACACCTGCATCCTCGATCAGCGGCGCCTGGAGATTGCAAGGGCCATGGCCTCCCGGCCGGAAATCCTGCTTCTGGACGAGCCCGCGGCCGGGTTGACGATCCGCGAGATGGAAGAGATGGGCAATCTCATCCTGGGGCTCAAGGAAAAAGGCCAGACCATTATTCTGGTGGAGCACAACATGCGCCTGGTCATGGCGATTTCAGACAATCTGATTGTGCTTCACCACGGCATCAAGATCGGCGAAGGCCGGCCCGAGGATATCCAGAAAAATAGGCAGGTCATCGAGGCGTATCTGGGGAAATGAGGAAAAGGCTGAAGGCCGTAGGCTTCAAAGGATGAACAATGAATGACTCCATGAGGTCTTCTCCATGCTGAAGATCAAAAACATCGATGCGGTTTATGGAAAGATTCAGATCCTTCATCGAACATCGCTTCATATCCGGGAAGGTGAGATCGTCTCTCTCGTCGGCGCCAACGGTGCGGGAAAGACAACGCTCCTGAACGTCATCTCCGGCATGCATCCCTTGAAAAGCGGCGGCATTCTGTTTCTTGACCGGGAAATTCAAAACATGCAGCCGGACCGGATCGTTGGCATGGGGCTGATTCAGGTGCCGGAAACCGACAAGATTTTTGCCCCCCTGACGGTTCTGGAGAATCTGGAACTCGGCGCCTATCTCAGGCGTCTGGATCGCAATGTGTTAAAGACGGAAATCGAGAAGATCTACGCGCTCTTCCCCATTCTCCGGGACCGCGGTAGCAGGGCGGCCGGAACCCTTTCCGGAGGCGAGCGCCAGATGCTGGCCCTGGGAAGGGCGCTTCTGGGAGAACCGAAGCTTCTCATGCTGGATGAGCCGTCTCTAGGGCTTGCACCTGTCATTGTTACGGAGATGTTTCGCATCATTGAATCCCTGAACAAGATGGGAACCACCATCCTGCTTGTGGAGCAGAACGCCAGGGAAGCCCTGCGGATATCCCACCGGGCCTATGTGATGGAAACCGGCCGGATCACCCTGACAGGTGAAGGGGCTGAGCTTCTGAACAACGAAGAAGTGAAACGGGCCTTTCTGGGGAATGATTACAAGGAAAAATGGGAGCGCTGAAAAGGAGGCGGATGGCCATGTTCAACCCGGAATCAGAGACCCTGAATCGCCGCGAACTCCTCGACCTTCAGAACGAGCGGCTGGGAATTCTCATCAACCATGCTTACGCCAATGTCCGGTTCTACCGCAACAAATTTGACGCAGCCGGGTTGAACCCGGACGACATCAAAACCCTTGAAGATCTTAATAAAATCCCCTTCACCACACGGGAAGACCTGGTGGGCAATTACCCCTACGGCATGTTCGCTGTGCCGCTCCGGGACGTGGTGCGCCTTCAGTTTCCCCTCGGTCGCCATGGCAACCCCATTGTCATCGGCTATACCCGTGACGATCTGAAAATCTGGAGAGAGCTTGTGGCGCGGATCATGGCCGGGGTCGGCATCACCGAGCACGATATCATTCAGGTTGCCTTCAATTACGGCCTTTTCATGGGGGCTTTCCGGTTCAACCAGGGAGCGGAGCTGATCGGCGCGGCAGTGGTTCCGGCGTCTGTTGCTCCAGCCGATGTCCAGATCCGGATCATGCGTGATTTCCGCAGCACGGTTCTGGTTTCAACCCCGTCATTTGCCCTTCACCTCCTCGAAACCATGAGAATGCAGGGTATCGATCCCAGGGAACTGTCCTTGAAAATCGGGCTTTTCGGGGCAGAGCCCTGGCCGGAAAGCGCCCGCAGTCTCATCGAGGAAGGCCTGGGGATAAAGGCATATGACATTTACGGGGTTACGGAACTGATCGAGCCCGGGGTCTCCGGTGAATGCACGGAAAAAGCGGGCCTTCATATTTTCGAGGATCACTTCTTTCCGGAAATCATCGATCCAATCACCGGTCAACCCCTTGAAGAGGGCGAGGAAGGTGAACTTGTCCTGACCAGTCTGACCACCAGCGCTTATCCCCTGATCCGGTACCGGACCCACGACAGAACCGCCCTTTGCACAAAGCCCTGCGCCTGCGGCCGGACCCTGGTCCGGATGAACCGGATTTTCAAGAGAACCGATCAAATGATCTCCGTGCGGGGGATCAATGTGTTTCCGGAGATGATCGCGGAAGTTCTCTCGGCCATCGAAGGGATCGGGCCGGAATATTTTCTGGAGATAAAACAAAAAGCCGAAATGAACGACAAGCTGTTTATCCGTGTGAATGCTTCCCCTGAATTGACGCATTCTCCGGAAAGCGCAGCGGCCCTTCAAGAACAAATCCAGTCGGCCCTTCGCAAGGCTCTGGGGCTGAGGGTTCAGGTGGATCGCATATTGCCCTTGCAAAACGGACCATTAACCATTAGATAGCACGGATATCCGGAGCCATAGACGAAGCCATCGCAAGGGCGGGATCCGATCAACCGTACAGTCGTCCAGGAAAAGATCGGCGGCTCTCGTTTTTCACAGGGAAGAGAGTGAACAGGAGGAATTTCCAATGGGGCTTATCCGACGTGTCAGGGTCGTAAGTTTGAGGTCAGCCATTGCCGTTTGTATCAGCACGGCACTGTTTATTTCAGGTTGTAAAAAGGAACAGGCGGTGGCACCGCCTCAGCCGCCGGTTGTCTCGGTAGTGGAAGTGGTCCGGAAGGATGTCCCGATCACTTTCGAGATCGTTGCTCAGACGCAGAGCTCCCATCTGGTCAACATTCATGCGCGGGTCAGCGGCTTTCTCGACAAGCGGGTCTATACAGAGGGTGAGATCGTGAAACAGGGTCAGGTGCTTTTTTTAATGGACCCCAAACCGTTTCAGGCCCAGCTCACTCAGGCAACGGCAGCCCTTTCCATGCAGAAAGCATCGCTTGCAACCGCCCGTTCCAATCTGGCCCGGACCAAACCGCTTGCCGAACAAAACGCTTTGTCCCAGAAAGACCTGGATGACGCTTCCGGGCAGTTTGAATCCGCGGCTGCTGCCGTGGAACAGGCCAAGGCGCAGGTTGAAACCGCGCAGTTGAATCTTTCCTATACCACCATTACTTCTCCGGTTGCCGGTGTTACAAGTGCAGCCCTGCAGACGGACGGTACATATATCAGCTCCGAGAACAGCCTGCTTACCACGGTGGCGGTGCTATCGCCCATCTGGGTGAATTTCAGCGTTTCGGAAAACGAGATGCAGAAGTTGCTCAATCAAACGGCCAAGGGGCTGCTGCAAAGGCCCAAGGATGACAGCTATATTGTTGAAGTCGTTCTTGTGGATGGATCTGTTTTTCCCCATACCGGGCGGATCACTTTTGCCGATCCCTCATTCAATTCCCAAACCGGTACGTTCCTGATTCGGGCCAGTGTCAACAACCCCAAAGGCATGCTGCGTCCCAACCAGTTTGTTCGGGTGCGGCTGAAAGGCGCCATGCGTCCCCGTGCCATCCTTTTGCCGCAAGCGGCGATTCAGCAGGGCACAAAGGGCCATTTTGTCTGGGTGGTGGGCAAGGATGGCAAGGTTGACCAACGGCCTGTGGTTGTCGGTGAGTGGCATGAAAATGACTGGTTCATCTTCGAAGGACTGGCCTCCGGCGATCAGGTGGTGGTCGAAGGGTCGCTTTCCTTGCGGCCTGACGTTTTGGTTACCGTAAAGCCTTATTCCGCCGGCCGGGAGGCGCCCGTGGCTGCCGACAATAAACCGAAGACCGATGCCGCCAAGGCCGGAAAATAAAGGAGGACGGGGTCCATGTTCTCAAAATTTTTCATTGAACGGCCGATTTTTGCAACGGTCGTATCAATCATCATCTGCATTGCCGGACTTGTGTCCATTGCTGTTCTGCCGATAGAGCAGTACCCGGCAATCACGCCCGTTCAGGTCACCGTGTCCGCAACCTATCCCGGAGCGGATTCCAAAACGCTCGCCGACTCCGTTGCCGCGCCCATAGAGGCCCAGATCAACGGCGTCGACAACATGCTTTACATGTCATCGACCAGCTCCTCCAACGGACTGTTGAACATTACGGTTTATTTTGATCTCAAAACCGATCCGGATATTGCCCAGGTGCAGGTTCAGAACCGGGTCAATCTGGCCCTGCCGCAGTTGCCGTCGGTTGTCACCCAGCAGGGCGTATCGGTTCAGAAGCAGTCTTCTTCCATCATGATGATTGTTGCCATCACCTCCAGGGATAACCGGTACAGCAGCGATTATATCGCCAATTACGCCAATGTGTATGTTCTGGATTCCCTGAAAAGGGTGCCCGGTGCCGGACAGGCTGCGGTCCTTGGGGCGCCCGACCAGGCCATGCGGATCTGGATGAACCCGGACCGGATGGCCTCTCTTGGAATCACGACCAGCGACATTCAGCAGGCGGTTTCATCCCAGAACGCCTTGTTCGGTGCCGGTCAGATCGGTCAGAAACCCAGTTCGGGACAGGTGGAGTTGACATTTCCGGTGGTGACGCAGCGGCCCTTCACGGATCCTGCGCAGTACGAAAACATTATTCTGAAGGCCAGCCAGGATGGCAGCGCCATCGTCCGCCTGAAGGATGTAGCCCGTGCCGAAGTCGGGTTGCGTCAATATGTCATTGACAGCAAACTGAACGGGGTTCCGGCCACATTGATCGCGATTTACCAGCAGCCCGGTGCCAATGGCCTAAAAGTATCCAAGGCTGTGCATCAGTCCATGGTGGAGATGAAATCGCTTTTTCCCGAAGGGCTCGACTATGTGATATCGCTGGATACCACGGATTTTGTGCGACTGTCGATCAAGGAAGTGCAGGATACGCTCTTTGAAGCGGTGATTCTGGTGGTTCTGGTGGTTTTTTTGTTCCTGCAGAATTTTCGCGCCACGATCATCTGCACGGTTGCCATCTTTGTCGCGCTGATCGGCACGTTCACGGGAATGCTTGCACTGGGGTTTTCCATCAACCTGCTCACACTCTTTGGGCTGGTGCTGGCTATCGGAATCGTGGTTGACGATGCCATTGTGGTGGTGGAAAACGTTGAAAGAAACATGACCCAGTTCCATCTTTCGCCCAAGGAGGCAACCGTCCGGGCCATGGGAGAGGTCACCAGTCCGGTCATTGCGACCGTGCTGGTCATGTCTGCGGTATTTGTCTCCGCCGCATTTTTGCCCGGCACCACGGGCCAGTTATACAAGCAGTTCGCGATCACCATTGCCATATCCGTGGCGATTTCCGGGTTTGTCGCCCTGACGCTGACGCCGGCGATGTGCGGAATCATGCTTAAACACACATCGCCGCCCCAAAAAGGACCGTTTGCCTGGTTCAACCGCCAGTTCGACACCTTTACCCAGGCCTTTGGCCGGGCCGTAGTACTGATCATCAAACGTATGGGAATTGCGTTCGTGTTGCTGGCGGTGATGGTTTGGTGGATCGTTCATCTGTTCGGCGTGCTGCCGACCAGCTTTGTGCCGGGTGAAGATCAAGGCTATGTGATGACGGCCATCATCATGCCGGACGCCGCCAGTCTGGATCGCACCGAGGTGGTGACGGAAGCCGTGGACAGGATATTCGAAAAAATCCCCGGTGTTGAAAACCGCACCCAGTTGGCCGGTTACAGCCTTCTGGATGGCAGCTTCAAGACCAATTCCGGAACATTTTTTGTAACGCTCAAGCCATTTGAAGAACGCTATAAAACCAAGGAAAAGGCCAGAACCGAGAATGCGCGGGCCGTGCTGGCAAACTTTCACCAGGGAGCCAAGGACATTCTCCAGGGGATGATCATTCCGTTTGCGCCGCCGGCGATTCCGGGTATTGGAACTACCGGTGGTTTCGAGTTCTGGATTCAGGATACAGGGGCCGGCGAACCGGCGAAGCTGGAAGAGGTGACTCAGCATTTTCTCGGAAAAGCCCGGCAAAGACCCGAGCTCAGCGGGCTCAATTCCACCTTTCGCGCATCGGCTCAGCAACTTCGCGCCGATGTGGATCGGGACAAGGCCAATCTTTTGGGTATCCCGGTTCAGGATGTCTACAGCGCCATTCAGGCCCAGTTCGGATCCCTGACAGCCAGTCAGTTCAATGAATTCAGCCGGGTGTGGTGGGTCATTCTTCAGTCTGAACCGAAATTCCGGCAAAAACCCGAAGACCTGACCCGGCTCTACACCCGATCCAATCAGCAGCAAATGGTCCCGCTTTCGGCGCTCGTGACTACCCGGTGGGTGACCGGACCTGATCTTCTGCCCCATTTCAACGGTTTTCCCGCTGCAAAAGTCAATGGCAATGCCGCGACCGGTTTCAGTTCGGGTCAGGCTATCCGAACTATGGAAGAGATCGCACGGGAGGTTCTGCCTCAGGGTTTTACATTCGCCTGGTCGGGCCTGGCGTTCGAGGAAAAGAAGTCCGGTGGGACCTCTTCTCTGGCGTTTATTTTCGGATTGATTTTCGTGTTCCTCATTCTGGCGGCCCAGTACGAGTCCTGGACCCTGCCGGGATCGGTCATGACGGCCGTGCCGTTTGGTGTTTTAGGAGCCCTGACGTTCAACTGGCTCAGGGGGCTGGAGAACGATGTCTATTTCCAGATCGGCCTTCTGGTGCTTGTGGGTCTGGGCGCCAAGAATGCCCTTCTGAGGGTGACTTTTGCCGTCGATCTCCGCAAGCAGGGAAAATCACTGATGGAAGCCACGATTCTGGCGGGCGAGATGCGCCTGCGGCCGATCATCATGACGTCGCTTGCGTTTGTCTTCGGCGTCCTGCCGCTGGCGATCGCTGTTGGGGCTGGCGCCAACGCGCGTCATTCCATCGGCACCGGCATCATCGGCGGCATGATCGGCGAGGCCACATTGGCCATGCTCTACGTGCCGTTGTTCTTTTATATTTTTGATCGCTGGACTGAGCGTTCCAAGGAGAAAAAAGAAAAAAAGAAGGCAAAATTGGGGGAAATACTTTCTGCTGGTGGAAACGTGCCGGAAAGTCAGCCACATGAAAAGCAGGAGGGGAACTGATATGCGCTATATCATGGTTTTCATTATGATCGCATGGGTCGCCGGCTGCACGGTGGGCCCGGATTACATTCGCCCCAATATCAATACGCCGGTCGCTTACCGCTTTGAAGATAAGGAAGCGCAAGATGCGGCCAACACCGATTGGTGGAAGCAGTTCCAGGATCCGGTGCTGGATGCGCTGATCCGTGAAGCACTTTTAAACAACAAGGATATCCGGCTTGCCGCAGCCAACGTCGAGAAGGCTGCCGGCGTGCTCACGCAAACCCGCTCGTCGCTCTTTCCCCAGGTCGACTACAGCGGAAGTGGAGCAAAACAACGGGCAAGTGAAGAGGGCGCGACCCCCGTGCCCTCTTCGGTGACCAATCCGCAGACCACGTATCAGTTGCTTGCCAATGCCAGCTGGGAGATCGATCTGTGGGGCCGTATCCGGAGACTGTCCGAAGCGGCGCAGGCAGACCTTCTGGCCACCGAGGAGGCAAAGCGGGGAATCATCCTTTCACTGGTATCATCGGTAGCCAGCAGCTATATCCAGCTCCTGGGTCTTGACATGCAGTTGATGATTGCCAGGCGCACGCTTGCCACATACGCCGAGTCGGTCAGGATATTCGAATTGCAATTCAGATACGGCCAAGTGTCGCAGATGAACCTCGAGCAGGCGCGTACCCAATACGAAACTGCTGCAGGCACGATCCCGCAGATCGAGTCGCAGATCTCTCAGGCGGAAAATGCGCTCTCGATTCTGCTCGGAAGAAATCCGGGACCCATTCAACGCGACAGAACGATTTTTGAACTGACGATCCCCACGGTTCCGGCAGGATTGCCCTCGGATATTCTGGTGAACCGGCCGGACATCCGTCAGGCTGAACAGAACCTGATTGCCGCCAATGCCCAGATCGGAGCTGCCAGGGCTCTCTACTATCCGACCATCTCGCTTACCGGCGCCTTTGGCGTATCGAGTGCTGACCTGTCCAACCTCTTTAATGGTTCGGCGCGGGTCTGGAGTTATGCTGGATCGGTTACAGGGCCGATTTTTACCGCCGGAGGAATTTCCGGCCAGGTGAAGCAGGCTGAGGCCGGCCGGAAGGCATCGCTCATCACCTACGAGGCGTCCATTCAAAGTGCGTTTGCCGATGTCGAGAATGCGCTGATCGCTCGCGAGAAACTGACCGAGCAGCTTCGGGCACAGGAGCGCCTGGTCAAGGCCAGCAAGGCATACGCCCGACTGGCGATGCTCCAGTACCAAGGCGGGTATTCGGCATATCTCACCGTGCTGAGCGCCCAGCAGCAGCTCTTTCCCGCCGAGCTTAACCAGGCCCAGTATCTTGCCTCGGCCTTTACCTCTTATGTCAACCTTTACAAGGCCATGGGGGGCGGCTGGATGACCGAGTCCGACTAAACTATGCTGTGACTTGCAGACCCAACGTTCCCCCTAACCCCTGCGGATCCGGGACCCGGGCAAGCGCCTGGTCCTCTGGAAAAGCGTAGTGTTCATCGATCGTCCGATCCAAAAGCGCCAACTGCCTGCGCAGCTCGTCATGGCGATGCTGCGGCAGGGTCTGCATGAGATTCTCCAGCATCGAACGCATCCGCCGCATGATCTGGACGCTTCCCGCGCCGCAATGGCGTATTTCGGTGCATGTGAGGTGCACAAAGTCATCCCAGTTCGGCGTCCGGAAAACGAGCCTCAGTTCGCCGGCGGCATCGCAGAGCTTCTCGCTGCGGAGCTGCCGCAGACCGACCCGCCGAAGCAGACGGTGAAGCTGGTCGATGGCGAGCACGGCTGTTGTTGGATCATTGATGGCCGGTGACAAAGCTTTGATGGCGATATCGACCAGGATGCGGAATGCAAAGGTCGGATCCTGCTCGACAGTACGTTCGGACCCGAGCGCGACTGCCGCCCGCAGCTTACGATCGTCGATGGCGCAGGCGCCGCCGTACAACTGGAACAGAGGTTCATCCACGGACAGGAAATCGCCCACCTGGGGGACAAATTCAATAATCCCGCTGGCGTGGTGTGCCTGTGCAACAAGTCCCCCCAGATCCACGGCGAGCACTGTCCCTGAGGCGCCCATATGGGCGACGGTTCGTTCCGGGGAAGCGGGTATGCGGGATGATTCCACTGGGCGGGGGCAATTGATTGTCTCCGGATAAACGCTCTGGATGACCGCCAGACCGGATTCTCCCACTCGCTTCACGATGCTGACGGGGCGTAATAATCGTGCTGAATAGTCGATCAGGTAAAGGAACACCACAATCGAGACCAATCCCAGCACCCCTGCAATGAAGACATTGAATTGGTCGACTGTCTGACCGTCCATTTTGATCAATACCCTCATGGCGTACAACAAGGTGAAGACGAAATAACCAACGATGAATCGGATCGCATTGTCCCGCATAAGCGTCGTTGCGATGACCCGTGGCGTGTACTGCCCACCTGCGATTTGAATCGCCACGAGCAGCGAACCGAATGTGAATACGAGGAAAGAAAGGTTTGCCGTGATTATCGTATTGAGACCCGTTTGCGCTCCTGCCATGGTCATACCATAAAATGAGGTCGTTTCGTCAATTCGTCCGGTCTGCAGGAGCCAGCCGCCGATCTCGAACATGATACGGTTGATCACCCAAAAAGCCAGTACAGAGAAAAAAGGCACGAGCCACAACGAGGCCCGGACGTAGCTCTTTATGATGTATTGCCGATTCCATTGCATTTTCCATTCCCCTCAATTATTTCAGACGCGCATGTGACACAACATTCAAGGGCGTCCTCGTAAAGCGCGGCTCACCCCGCAGGAAGCGCGCATTGCCCGCCATCAAACGCGCGAGTGCGTCGTCCGCGCCGACAGGAAAATCTTCAACGTTGGGAAAAGTCATCGTGTTGACCTCTATCAACAGGTACAAAAAGATGCAAATAAAAAAGTTAAGTGTCGAACACCGCTGACTCAAATTTCCCAAAAATTCGGGTTAACCCTTTTACGGAAATAACGAATGGTAAAAACAGGTTGACTCGGGGGGATGTCTTGTGTATCTATGAACCCTAAACAGGGCATGAAGCTCTTGCAGTACGGTACTTAAAAAAACGCATAAATGGCTCGTGAAGGCCAGGGTAGCACCTTAATGGGGCTTGCTTGGCTTTTTTTTTAGGCCGGGGAGAATCAATGTGCTTTCATTGGTACACCGAACTTGTTGAGATATTTTCCTTTTTTCATTTCAAGGAGGATTTTCCATGCACATGGCAGATGCACTGATTTCACCGGCTGTCGGCGGTACGATGTGGGCCGCGACCGCGGGTCTTACCCTCTATAGCGCCAAAAAACTTAAGGACACCCTGGACGACAGCCAGGCACCGCTGATGGGGGTCCTGGGGGCTTTTATTTTTGCGGCCCAGATGATCAATTTCACGATTCCGGCTACCGGATCCAGCGGCCACCTTGGTGGGGGAATGATTCTGGCTATCCTGCTGGGACCCCATGCCGCCTTTATCACCATGGCGTCGGTGCTCACGGTTCAAGCCCTGTTCTTTGCAGACGGTGGGCTTCTGGCGCTGGGATGTAATATATTCAATCTGGGTTTTTTTTCCTGTTTTATCGCTTACCCCCTTATTTACAAGCGAATCGCCGGGCAGCGCCCCACCCAGCGGCGCATTCTGGTGGGAGCCATCGCGGCCTCCATCCTCGGGTTGCAAATGGGCGCCTTCAGCGTCGTTCTTGAGACGCTGTTTTCCGGAATCTCGGAACTGCCGTTTGGCACATTCCTTCTCCTGATGCAGCCCATCCATCTGGCCATCGGCATTGTCGAAGGGCTGGTTACGGCGGCAGTGGTGACCTTTATCTGGAAGGCACGTCCCGAGATCCTGAACATGTCCGGCGCGGCTCGGCCGATGGGACGGCCTGCCATTGGAAATGTGCTTGCCGGGCTTCTTGTGCTTGCCGCCCTCACCGGAGGCATTCTGTCATGGTTTGCTTCGGACCGTCCGGACGGGCTGGAGTGGTCCATGTTCCACACATCCGGAAAGGAAAAACTTGAACCTGCTGAAAATGGGCTGCATTCCCTCTTTGCCAGGCTTCAGGAAAAAACCGCCTTTTTACCGGACTACGGATTCATGAAAGCGGAGCAGGATACACCCGGCGTGCATGGTGCATTGTCAGCACCGGAAAAGAAAGAACCCTGGCCGGCTGTAAGTGCGGGAACTTCCGTATCCGGCCTGGTTGGGGGAACACTGGCCATGGGGTTGGCCGGATTCATCGGATTTGCCTTGAAAAAACGACATAGACAAAGATGACGGGCCGCGCATTCATGAAAGAGGATGCATTCACAAAACGTTTATTTTGCATGGGTGGTTAATGGCAAAAATTGCATCTTCTTTTCTGGATATCAGCTACCTGGACAGTCTTTCCTGTCAGCAAAGTTCTATCCATCGGCTGGATCCTCGCGCAAAAGTGATTGCCACCGCTTTATATATCGTCAGTGTTGTATCCTTTGACAAATACGAAATATCCGGGCTGATTCCATTTTTTCTCTATCCTATCGTCCTGATCGCTCTGGGAGATTTGCCGCTGGTGTATCTGCTTAAAAAAATTCTGATAGCTGCACCTTTTGCTGTTTTTATCGGCATGTTTAATCCCCTCATCGACCATGCCATTTTGATGAATCTGGGGCCTGTCGGCATTTCCGGAGGCTGGATTTCTTTTGGATCCATCATGCTGCGCTTTGTCCTGACGGTTGGTGCTGTTCTGGTGCTGATTGCCAGCACCGGCTTTGCATCCATCTGCATGTCCCTGGAAAAAATGGGCGCTCCCAACAGCTTTGCCGTGCAACTGCTGTTTTTGTACCGCTATATTTTTGTGCTGACCGACGAGGCATCGCGAATGGTGCGGGCCAGGGCTCTTCGCGCCTTTGATGGCAGGGGAATGGGATTTACGGTATTCACTTCCATGGTCGGACAGCTTCTGCTGCGCGCCCTGGACCGTGCTCAGCGAATTCACCGGGCTATGCGCTGCCGGGGGTTTGATGGGGAAATCCGGGTGACCCGGCCCCTGGCGTTCTGCCGGCGTGACGGGGTCTTTGTGCTGGGATGGTCCGCTCTGTTCGTCCTGATGCGGCTTTATGACATTCCCCAGTGGATGGGCGAAAGGGTCACGGGGCTGATCCGATGAGTCACCACATTGTCGAGCTAAAGGACCTGCACTATACATATCCGGATGGCAATGCCGCCCTTCACGGAGTATCGTTCCGGATCACTCACGGAGAAACCGTTGCGATCGTGGGAGCGAACGGGGCCGGAAAATCCACGATTCTGCTGCATCTGAATGGTTGTCTCATTCCCGAGACCGGAACGGTCCGCGTCGGTGATTTTCCCCTGACCCGAAAAACGCTTGATCACGTGCGGCGAACGGTGGGCATGGTCTTTCAGGACCCGGACGATCAGCTCTTCATGCCTTCGGTATATGAAGATGTCGCCTTTGGCCCCCTGAACCTGGGTCTGCCTCCGGAGGATGTTGCGGAAAGGGTTACCCAGGCGTTGTCAACGGTCGGTGCGCTTCACCTGAAGGACCGCCCGCCCTACAGGCTCTCCGGTGGCGAAAAGCGGTCGGTTGCCATTGCATCGGTGCTGTCCATGTCTCCCAGCATTCTCGTCATGGATGAACCCACATCCAATCTTGACCCCAAGGCCCGGAGACAGCTCATCCAGCTTCTGAAGACCTTCGAGCACACCATCATTCTGGCGACCCACGATCTGGATATGGTGCTGGATCTGTGCTCCCGCACCATTGTTTTGAAGAAAGGCCGGGTCGAGGCAGACGGACCCACCCGGGATATCCTGCAAAACCAGGAACTCCTGAATGCCTGCCGCCTGGAAAAGCCCCTTCAGCTTCAGTCCTGCCCGATTTGCAATCCCGGATCCGGAATGCGATAAAGGGATAGCCTTTGACAACTTTTTCGGCTAAAAGCGGCAATACCCCATTCTTTGAATCTGCATGGACAATTGTTTGACGCGGCCGAGCTCTTCCTTCAGGAGGATATCAACGACTTCCCGATCCTTTCCTTCGCAGATGGCTTCCTGCATGCTCATGAAAAAAATGACCGAGTCCTTCTCGAACTGCAGGGCCAGCTTCAAGACATCCGCGACATCCTGGATCTTGTCCAACTGGACGCTTAATGCGCCGCAGGATTTATAGACGTGCTGGTCCGCCGTTGCCTTGACATAGACTTCCATCTCGTTTTCCGGATCAGGCGTTGACGGCCCGCTGCCCCATGGCGAGTCGGCTTTAAGGCGTTTGATTTTATTCATGTGCTCCAGCTCTTCCTGGGCAAGCGCCGCAAACTGTTTCCTGATTTCAGGATCCTGAATCTTGATCTGTGCCTGTTCGTAAAAAGCCCTGCCGTTTTCCTTGATTTCAAGGGCAAGCTGAAAGACTTCAGCGGCATTAAAACAGTAAATCATGAGTGTGTTCTCCTTTTAAATTCGATTAGGATCAACAATGGTGGGCAGGCGGGCCAGGCGCTCCGGCGTTTCCTGCAAAACCATCAGCCTGTATGTAAGGTATGCCGATTTTTATTCCAGCTTCGGCAAACAGCAGACCCTGGCAAATCTCATCAGTCGGAGCGATGATATCTACAAGGCAGCTCGCCATCTCAGAATACGGTCGAGGTTCATTGATGAAGGACGGTGAGTCGAGCGGCCGGGGCTCAAAAACAGATGTCTATTTGAATGCAATCCCCTCTTTGATCCCGAAGAATTTCAGAATTTTTGCCAGCGGGCAAAATCCGGTAAAGGACGCCTGAATCAAATTGGCGCCCACAAAGGCCGTAAACCAAAGCCAGTAATGACTGTGAACCAGAGACAGCAGCAGGCTGATCAAAATAAAGCTTCCGGCGAACGCCAGCACCATTCGGTCAAGTGTCATGATCTTTCTCCTTTGATTAACATGTTGAAATCCGAAACCATTTTCTCATGATGATCCCGCATCTGAAAGAAAGTTACGTTACAATTCAAAAATATGAACAGACAGGGCGTTTTCTTGTTGATTGATTTTCCAAAAAGTGCAAGAGAAATGAAGTGCCCTATTGAAGGCATCATCTAAAGGAGGTTCTTTCTTGCCGATCACACCTGTTCAAACCAGTCATGCCCCGGCAGCCATCGGGCCTTATTCCCAGGCCATTGTTTCAGAGCCCTTTGTTTTTGTCAGCGGCCAGCTCGGATTAATTCCCGCTACCGGAGACCTGGCAGGTCCGGACATTGTCGCCCAGGCTACACAGGCACTCGAAAACCTGCGCCAGATTCTTCTGGCATCCGGATCTGACCTGAACCACGTCGTATCCGTGGATGTCTACCTGACCGATATGGGAAAATTTTCGATTTTTAACGGCATTTATCAACAGGCTTTTTCAGACCACCGGCCGGCCCGGGCTGTTGTCGAGGTCAGCGCCCTTCCCAAAGGCGGCTGTGTCGAGATCAAATGCATGGCTGTGCGGAGCCCATCGCATTGAAAAGTGCGGAATATGGCTTTTCAGGAGGGAGGGGCTCTTCTGTTCAGATGCAATTGAAATAACGTGTCAAGTGGATAAAACGGAAATCAGGACTTCAATATAAAAGCGCGCATGACTGATGGGCGCGGCCAGGTTGGCCCGGTGATTGGCAAGAATTCCGCTGTAATCGCTGTCTGTCACAAACAACCATGGATCAATTTCCGTAGCCCTTTTACACGATGCTATGGCATGATGAAGAATTTCCGTGGCGTGACGGTTTTCAAGTGTAGGCTGAAAGTCCTCCAGAACAGCTTCCAGAATAGTCTCCAGAGCGCTTGCAACACCTTTTGCGTAATAAAAATAGTCATCTACCCGGAACCAGCTTACCGGTTCACCATTTGACTCTTTGATTTTAATCAGGTTTTCATCGCAGCTTCCCAATAGATTGTCATACACGGCAAGAAGCGGCAGCAGGGTGTCGGCGCGGGAATAAAAAACAGCGTCGCCTTTTTCAAGATTGCTTTTATAAGCCGCAATTTCAGCCAGCGCATCCTCATAACGGGATTCGGGTGAAGGAAACCAGTAGCGTTCGGGTTTGGTCATCAGCCAGTCCATGGCGCGTTCCAGATTTTTGTTCAGGGATTCCACGCTCCCGGTCCTCGAAAGACGTTCTGTCAGAATAACGGTGGTCCTTCGCGTCACTTCAAGAACGCCGAGCTGAAAATTATTGACATTATCGGTGAAGTTTAAAATATCATTGGGTCGCCATCCCCAGAAACGATCATTCAATTCATAGGATAGAGGCTTGATGGTAGCCGTAACAAACGCAACGCCAGGGGTTTTTTTCGCCATTGCCCTGGATGAATCCAGGGCATGAGGGATCACGGCAGGTTTTTCACCCGCAGGCGAGTGAACGGCTGGTTTTGCTGGAGCCTGTGCAGGCACCCGAACTGGTTTGCCTGAATCGGTATGCATCGGTATGTCTGGCTGAGTTTTAGATTCTTTTGCAAGAGATGGGCTGGGCACCATTCCCGAGGAGTCGGTTTTTGGGATTTCTCCGGCTGCTTGGATGTGTGAGGTTTCGGGCTTCTGGGGAGAAGGGATTTGGACAGCACCAGACTGTTCCAGTGGCAGGACAGTAACGGGCGGTTCGGACTTGCTGAGAAGCCCCAGTACGGTTCCAGTAAGCCATAAGAAGGCTACCGTCAACAGCAGGCCGGTCACAATCCGCTGCGTGGCAAATTTTTTAAATGCTTCCATGATTTCTCCTTTTATCCATTCCTGAGTTTTCGAATATCTCCGACTCGAATGGTCACATTTCGTGCATCAAAATATTCGATGATCGGTATCACAAATTTTCGGGATGCGCCAGTCATATCCTTGAACTGGGGCGTCGTGATTTCACCATTGACGTTCAGGAACTCGACCAGCCTTTTCTTGATCATATCGATGGCTTCCTGGTGAAAATAAAGATCGTCTTTTATTCTGACGATCAGGCCTTCATCAACCAGGACATGAAGGACTTCTTTTGATTTTGTTTCATTCAGGTTATGGGTTTTGCAGAATTCCTTGAAATAGGGAGGACTAAGGCCATTCTGCTGGTAGGCATCCAGGATTTTTTTGCGGATATCCGTCTGATCCTGGCCCAGTGAAACCGTATGGGATGACAGGTGAATCATGTTTTCTTCCTGAATCACCTGACCGGATTTGACCATCTGTTGAATCGTCAGGGTAAAAAGCTTGGAGCTGATCTGGGGCGGCAATCTGGACTTTAATTCTTCTTTGGGCATTCCCGGTTTCAGCGGGTTGAATTGATGAAAAGCATTCAGCATGTCGCAGGCTTCGGATGTCAGTTGTTCAAAGCAGGAGCGATGAATAAAAATGCGTTGTTCTCTGTCAATCATCAGAAGCACCTTATCCGACAGCAGCCGCTGAATGGATCCATCCAGTTTTTTATCCGAGATATTGGTCATGATTCGAAGATCGGAAAAACAGATGCCCTGATAACCGGCGTCTTCTGCATGGTAGGTGATGACTTCTTCAGGAGAGAGGTCGCCCAGTTTCTGGATGCCTGAAAAAACTTCGGGCTTGAAGCGCTTGTGCTTTTGAGGAATGGGATTGAGAACGCCGCCGCCGCCGATGGTGCGAACCGGCGAATAGCTCCGGATCACAAACCGGTCGTCTTTCACCACGGCAACTGGGGCATCGAGTCGAAGCTGAGCCGCAACAGAGCTGCCCGGAGAAAGCTCTTCACTGTCCAGAAGGATCAGGTTTCCCAAAACCTCGCTGGTTCCGGTGTGAAATCTGATTCGTGTGCGATTTTTTACGGGTTTCTTATTGCTTTTTAAATAATGAAGCCTGACATCCACCATGAAGCTTGAAGCCAGCGCATTCGGGCTGGAAAGCACATCTCCGCGGTTAATAGATGCTTTTTCAAGCCCCTGGAAATTGATGGCGGTTCGCATTCCCGAAACCGCATGCTCCACGCTGGCATTGTGAACCTGAATTCCCCTGACTTTGGAGGTGACACCGGAGGGGTAAATCATGACCGGGTCCCCAACGCGGATCATTCCGGATATCAGCGTTCCGGTAATGACCGTTCCAAAGCCCTTCATGGTAAAAACCCGATCCACGGGAAGCCTGAACAGATTGGTTGGCGAACGTTCGGGAATCGAGGCGCTCATGGCTTCAAGCGCCTGTAACAGTTCAGGAATGCCTTGACCGGTCGTGGAGGAAACCGGCAGGATGGGGCATCCTTCAAGGAAGGACTCCGCGACAAAAGACCGAACATCTTCTGTGACCAGTTCCAGCCACTCTTCATCCACCATGTCCCTTTTGGTCAGAACCACCAGTCCGTGCTGAATGTTAAGGAGGGTGCAGATTTCCATGTGTTCGCGGGTTTGAGGCATGATCCCTTCATCTGCGGCGATCACCATGAGAACCATATCAATGCCGGTGGCTCCGGCTACCATGGTTTTGACGAATTTTTCATGTCCGGGAACATCCACAATGCCGATGTGCTGCCCACTGGGAAGATCCATTGATGCAAATCCCAGTTCAATCGTAATGCCCCTGAGCTGTTCTTCTTTTAACCTGTCCGTGTTGATGCCGGTCAAGGCCTTGATCAGGCTGGTTTTCCCATGATCAATATGTCCGGCTGTCCCAAGAATGATCTGTTTCAATGGTATGTTGCTCCTTCACCATGATTTTCCGGGCAATGCGTTTTTACTTCCTTGCTCTGAAATATTCAAAAACATAGGCCATACCTACCAGAAAACCCCAAAGTCCCACTGTATAAATCATCTGGGTTTGGGGATAGAACATGCGGATAAGGATTACCGCAAATGCCGCTCCCAGAATGACTCTTAAGATAAAAATATAAAAACGTGTCACATTATCGCCTTTCACTGTTGACGAGTTCATATTCATCCATCATTATAATTTATAGTAGAAGGTAAATTGGGTCAATAGACGTTTACATTAAAGTCATCTCTGTCTGGCTGGCGGACTGCACCGCATCCATTTCGGCGCTTTTTTGCTGCAGGTATTCGTCGGCAAACTGATTCGTTATGGACTGCTGGCGGTGCTGGTGATGTAGCATCCATGTTCATTATTGATTTATTACAGTAAAAAGCTTAAGAAACATGCAGATTGGGTTATATAAAACAACGGGTTGCAGCATAACGGAGCATGGAAGAGGCAACGCCCCGGTTTTGCGTATCTGTATCTTCAGAGGGATTTGCATCTGAATGCCTTTAAAGATGGATTCCGTTTATATGAAAATAGATACAAGTTACTGATTATTTTTATTCTTCGTTGTGACCGCCACGGGCATGGGGGTTGGAGAGAAATCGTTTTTTAGAAGCTTTTTGCGACCTTCTCTGGATCAAGGCAACTCATGAAAAACATCTTGATTGTTGATGACGAAAAATCTTTGCTTCTCAGTATAAAGGCTGATTTTGAGCTTTATAAGGGCCGATTCAATCTCTTTACGGCAGAAGATGGGAAAAAAGCAATTGGTATTCTGAAGTCCAATCCGATTGATCTGGTGGTGACCGATATTCGAATGCCGGAAATGGGCGGATTTGAACTCCTGCTCTATATGAATGCGAATTTTCCCTCTATTCCCGCCATTGTTATGAGCGCTTATCGGACTCGGGAAATCGAAGGGCAGTTTGAATCCATTGGCATTGTCGGTTTTTTGGATAAGCCGGTTGATTTTAAAGAACTATTTGAATGCATTGAAGAAGGATTGCAACGAAGTTCTCAGAGCGGAACCATAACCGGAATCTCGGTGGGAAGCTTTCTCCAGCTTATCGAAATAGAAGAAAAAACCTGCCTTTTTGAAGTTAGCGCCCCCCCCAAAAAAGGTTTTTATTTTTTTTGTCAGGGGCGGTTGCATGATGCAGTCTGCGGTACCCTGACCGGAGAAGAAGCTGCCATAGAGATGGTCATGTGGAATCGGGTCAGGCTTTCATTTAAGAACCTTCCTGTTAATAAAATCACAAAACGCATTAACTCCGGGCTGATTACCATTTTGATGGAAGCAGCGCGCCGGAAAGACGAGAAACATCAGGAAAAAGATTTAAGCGTTTTTGATGAATCGATTGAAGAAAACCTTATTTCATTCAATACAGGCAATGATCTTTTGCCACCCATAGAAAGCCAGAAGACTCTTGAGCCGGACTGGATCACTCCGGAATGTCCAGGCCCGACCGTTTCGCTATTCCCAGAAAGTCACGAAGTTATGGAGCCACACTTGCCCGGGCGTCGTCTCCGCACCGGCAATCCAATTTTGAAGTCGGTTGCAGATCTTTTCAGAAATATGGCGGCAGAGATGAACGGCGTAATGATGATTGCTCTTATGGATATGGATGGTATTGTCATTGCTGAACACAACCCCTCTCAAATCCCATCCGACGCATTTGCTGCTAACTATTCAATAATAATGAAATTATTGGATAAATCCATGAAGGACATCAATGGGGCTGGGGAGATTGAAGAAGCAATTGTTCAGGCTAGCAATGCCTGGATGGTTTGCAGGCTGGTGGCCAAATCCTGTTTTCTGGGGCTTGTGATGAATCGGGACGCCACACTGGATAATGCCCGGTTGGTTATTGGCAAATATCTGGATAAAATCCGGATACTTCTTTCACATACAGATGTTTGTCGGCAATCCTGAACGGATCTGACTTCTTGCCCGTCAAAACGGCAGGACCCTTAACCAGGGTAAGCACCATGCATCCCATGTTTTCAATTTTGGCAGGCAGTGGATGTCAAGTGGTCTGAATTCTGCACGAGGGCATCCAGAATTTGAGGGATGTACCGATCGGCCTTGGAAATGTGAAAACGGCATGCGCCTGCGGCTTTATGGCCCCCGCCTTCAAATTTTGCCAGTAACTGGCCGACGTTGACCTTGCAGGTCTGGTTAAAAATGCTGTGGCCCACGCTGACCATGACCATGTCGGGGCGATTGGAATCGAGGCGAATCTTTACCTGAACCGAGCATTCGGGAAACAGGGAATAGACCATAAACCGGTTTCCGGCTGGGGGCGGAATCAGGGCGCGAAAGTCTGTTACAGCAACATGGCCAATGGATTGGGTATGTTCTTTGAGATGGGTTTGATACGTGATATTTTGATTGATAACTGCTTCACAGCGGGCTTTCACCGCTTTATCTTCCATGACTTTATGGATCGGCAATATTCTTAGAAGATCAACCAGATGGTTCCAGTAAGGTTCATCGGAGTTGGTTTGGCTGCCGATGGTCATGGAAAGAAGGATGTAGGGATGGTGTTCCGGGTATAGCACTTCTTCCTGGGTCAGATCCGCCGAATCAATTTTATCTGCCGCCTGAACCAGTTCCGAATAATCCCTTTGAAACTTATCGCGGTAATGGTCAAAAATGATTCCCGCAGCAGAAGGCGCTATTCGAAAAATGCCTGTGAAGGGTTGCGCTCCCTGATTGGAAAAATGATGATCAAACCACAAGGAACAACCTGGCGCAAAAGGAAGATTGGCGATGATATCTCCTTCGTGAATATCCACAAGGCCTTTTTGGATATCACTGGGCTCAACCCATTTGACTGGTTCATCAATATTCAAAGCTTCATAGAGAAGGACAGCACAGACCACGCTGTCGAAATCGGATCGGGTTACAATTCTCATGATATCCTTAATGAACTGAAAGTTGATGAACTCGTAAAAAGTCAAAATTCAGATTCTGTGTGGTCAGTCTTCTGAGGATTATTTCGTGGGGATATGGACAACCAATTTGAGAATATTTTTTTTATTTTTACGATGGTACTGAACCTTGTCCATTAATTTTCGGATCAGAAAAACACCAAGGCCCCCTACTTCTCGGTCAGAGATGCCAGCGGAAATATCAGGATCTTTTAAAGACAGAATATCAAAGGCTATACCGGTGTCTTCGATTTTTATGACAAATGCTTTGGATGGATCCTGAGTGCAGGTAACTCGGATATCGCCGGAATGATCCGGATAGGCATAATTGATGATGTTTACAAGTGCCTCTTCAGTGGCCAACTCAATTTCCTTAACGCGTTTGCCGGAAAAGCCAATTTTTCTGGCAATGTCAGAAATAAACTGAACCAAAAGCCCCATGTTTTCTATTTTGGCCGGTAATTGAATGCTGGACATGGAAAACCCCAAAAATTCCAGTTGGATGTTACGGATTCTGGATTTTGCCCGTTATAAATCCGGAAGAAGATTTATTGAAACTGACGGATCGCGGCCTGCACCGTGTCATGAATGGGAATAATGGAATTAAACCCTGAAATCTCGAAAACCTCGCTTACAGACTCCGCCATACCTGCCAGAAAAATCTTTCCGTTAAGGGCTTTCAGCTTTTTTGCGATAACCAGAATGCTCCTGAGGCCGGCACTGCTGATGTACTCCAGAGAGCTCAGGTCCAGAACAAAGTGTTTTTCACTCTCATCAATCCATGTGTCCAATGCTTTTTCAAATTCTGGAGATGTTACTGCGTCCATTCTTCCGATTATTTTGATAATGAGTGCATTGTTTTCTTTTCCAGATTTAATGATTTCCATGAAAGTCTCCTGATTGCTTGAGATAAGGTTAGCACATTTATGAATTTATTGTTAAATGATTCCTATAATATCCTTTGTGATAAAATCAATAAGATTATGATCAAATTGTCTTTGACGTTTTATGAGGCTGTGTTTTATGACAACTTGTAATCTCTCAACGCGCCCGGTTTCCAGGCATAGACCCACGCAACTGGTTGCTGACCAAGATGCCCTGATGCGAATCTTTATCCGGCCGGAAAGCGATGCGGCGCAGTTGACACTGCTGAAGTACATGGAAAAGATTCTGTTCGGTCTTCATGAATTTTTAACCCGGCATGTCGGTGTGACCCAGGAAATCAGTTTAAAGGAACTGTCGGAACGCTTTATCAGTACAACAATCAGCAAACACCCGGAAAAAAAATTAGCCGATGTGATTACCGACCTGATTGAAGACATAGCACCCCATGCGGTGAATGTAGCCTCTCCTTATTTTGTGGGTCACATGACTTCGGCCCTCCCTTTTTTTATGGTTCACCTTAAAACGATTGTTGCGGCGCTGAATCAGAATGTCATCAAGCTGGAGACTTCAAAAGTAGTCTCCGTTATTGAAAAACAAGTGCTGGCCAAGATTCACCGCCTGATATACCAGAAAAACGAGGCGTTCTATCTGGAGCATGTGCAGAATCCTCAAACCTCGCTGGGGTGTTTTATTGAAGATGGGACTCTGGCCAATATCACGGCGCTCTGGGTCGCCCGCAATTCATTTCTGACTGACACAGATCGTTTTGAAGGGGTGGAGAAAGAAGGGCTTTCGGCAGCCTACCGAGCGTATGGAATTGAACGGCTGGTTGTGCTGGTGTCCAGATTGGGGCATTATTCCCTTAAAAAAGCCGGCGGAGTTCTGGGAATTGGAAACCGGAACGTGATTGCAGTTGAGATTGATGCGCAAAATCGGATGGATCTGAATTGCTTGAGACAAAAAATCGCTGAGCATCATGATAGCGGCGAAAAAACCCGAATTCTGGCCGTTGTGGGAATTGCCGGAACCACGGAGACCGGATCGGTTGACCCTCTTGTACAGATGGCGGCAATCTGTGCCGAGCACCGCATTCACTTTCACGTGGACGCGGCATGGGGAGGTCCCACGCTGATGTCGGATAAATACCGGTATTTACTTGACGGAATCGAACAGGCAGACAGCGTGACCATAGATGGCCACAAGCAGTTTTACATGCCCATGACGTGTGGAATGGTGTATTTCAAAGATCCGATGAAACTGGATGCCATCGAATATCATGCCGGTTATGTCAACCGGCCGGGGTCTGTGGATCTGGGAAGAAAATCCTTGTCCGGATCGCGTGAAGCCAGTTCGCTGATCCTCGACAGCACCTTGAAGATCATGGGTACTCAGGGGTATGCCTTGCTGATCGAGCACGGCATTGAAGTTGCTCGGCAGTTCGCAGCGGAAATTCAGAGCAGGCCGCTTTTTGAGATGATTACGCCGCCTGAACTCAATATCCTTACCTATAGACTCTTTCCGCCGACCAAAAGAATTCTTGGCAGGCTCCGGCTTGAACAGGGAACTGCCGAAGAAGCATCCGGCATCAACAAACAACTTAACGCTATTAATCGCAAAGTCCAACAACTCCAGCGAGAAGCCGGAAAGAGCTTTGTATCCCGAACCACCCTGAGAGTTCATCAATATCCCGGGCAGGACATCGTTGTTTTTCGTTGTGTGATCATGAACCCCATGACAACCCTTGATGTGCTTCGCGAGATTCTGGATGAGCAGGAAGAGATCTACCGTCAGATCGACAATGAATCAGTTGATTTGTGAACGTGAAAATTCCCCGGATTTTTTTCTCAGGGGTGAACAACGCTTTCGTGCTTTTTTGCGCTGGCTAAGCAAGGTGGATTATACGAAGGCATCAATTTTTATTGTGACAAACGCCGGATATGTGCTAATGATCCGTCACTGAATGAAGCGCCTGTTTGTAAGTTATGTTTTATGAATAGTTTTAATTGGTTAATTTCATTTTTAATGTTGAAGGAGGAAACATGCCCATCAGAAAGATTGAACGAACTCCATCTGCCTATGCCTATCCCCTGCTGATCAAAAACATCCTTCGCATGCCCCTGGTGTATGCACCCAAGCAGGAAATCATCTATCGGGACAAGATGCGCTATAATTATGAAACTATGAATTACAGGGTGTCACAACTGGCCAATATGCTTGAAAAGTTGGGGGTTATGCCTGGGAATACTGTTGCAGTTATGGATTGGGACAGCCACCGGTATCTGGAATGTTTCTTCGCCGTTCCCATGATGGGGGCGGTTCTTCACACCATTAACATCCGGTTGTCGCCGGAACAGCTGGCTTACACCATCAATCATGCGGAAGACGATATTATTCTGGTTAATTCCGATTTTCTTCCCATGCTGGAAGCCATTAAAGATCAGATCAAGACCGTCAAAAAATTTGTACTCCTGACAGATGCGGATCAGACGCCGGCAACTTCCATCGATCTTTCCGGCGAATACGAGGCCCTTCTTTCCGCGTGCAGCAAGGATTATGATTTCGCGGATTTTGACGAAAATGCCATGGCCACCATGTTTTACACCACGGGCACTACGGGAATGCCAAAAGGGGTTTACTACAGCCATCGCCAGCTTGTTCTGCATACTTATGGACTTATGTCCGGTATCTGCATTTACAAATCCCAGATCAACCTGAATTCCGGTGATGTGTACATGCCCCTGACCCCGATGTTCCATGTCCATGCGTGGGGCATTCCCTATCTGTGCACGCTTTTGGGAACCAAACAGGTTTATCCGGGCAAATATGAACCGGCTGTGCTGCTCAAGCTGATTGCCACTGAAAAAGTCACTTTTTCACACTGTGTTCCCACCATTATGCACATGCTGGTCAGCAGTCCGGCCGTAAAGCAGTTTGATCTTTCCAAATGGAAAGTCATCATCGGCGGATCAGCTCTTCCCAAGGGTCTTTGCAAAGCTGCATTATCCCTGGGCATCAGCCTGACGACCGCTTACGGCATGTCCGAGACCTGCCCGATCCTGACTGTCGCCAACATGAAGCCATTCATGCTGGATTGGGATATCGACAAACAGGTTGAGATGCGGTGCAAAACCGGGATGCCGGTTCCGATGGTCAACCTTGAAATAGTGGATCCGGAAGGAAAACCCGTTCCCCATGATGGAAAAGCCACCGGTGAAGTTGTTGCGCGTACTCCCTGGCTGACGCAGGGCTATCTGAAGGATCCGGAACGCAGCGAGCAGCTCTGGGGAAATGGCTGGCTCCATACCGGCGATATCGGCAATATCGATACCGAAGGATATCTGCAGATCACCGACCGGGTCAAGGATGTGATCAAGACCGGCGGCGAGTGGATTTCCTCTCTTGAGCTGGAAGATATCATCAGCCAGCATCCGGCGGTCAGCGAGGCTGCAGTGATTGGCGTGGCCGATGAAAAATGGGGCGAACGGCCCATGGCTTTGATTGTTTTAAAGGCGGAGTACAAGGGCAAGGTTGCAGAGGACGAGCTGAAGCAATTTTATATGAAGTTTGTAGACAACGGAACCATTCCCAAATACGGCGTTCCCAGCAAGGTTGTCCTGGTTGACACCATTGCCAAAACCAGCGTCGGAAAGATCAGCAAGAAAGATCTGAGAATACAGTATAAATAGGGTAAGGTTGAAGGCTTCAGCCAGGGGCAACCGGCCGGCTGCCTCTGGCTGAACATTTTTTCCAGATATCAAAAAGATATACCGCGACAATGGCGGTGATCAACCGGGGAACCCAGAGCCAGAATACGCTGAGGCCAAGGGCTGCAAAAAGTGTCGGGTCTTCAACCATCGAATGGTTGATGCCGATGGAGATGTGAAGCCTCTCCAGCTCATCCGTGCTGAAATTCCCTTCTTTGGCTTCTTCCACGATGACCGCAGCGCCATAGGCAATTCCGAAAACCACCGCCGTCAACCAGAGCAGCCCGACCCGCTCATCCAGTCCCATGATTTTCAGAAAAGGTTTTAAGATTTTTACCAGAAAAGGAATGATGTCAAAAGCCTTCATCAGGCATAATGCGATCATCAGAGCCATCACAATCAGAAAGATTTTGATGCCGAGAAAAAAAGTGGAAATTCCCCATGACTGAATGACTTCCCAAAGGGCTTTCTGAACCTGGGGGGCAGAAGCAATTGCAGCGGAAGTGACAGGCTGCAAGTCCATGAACTGGGCCACTGCGGTCACGGTGGCAATGGAGGCTGCGAGTCGGATTGCTGTGGCTTTCAATGGCTTTAATCCGGATCTGCCCTGAACCATTCCCTCCTGAACCAGATTATGGGAAATGAGCAGAAAAATGGCGATCAAGGTCATTTGGTTCACTGAAAAAGGCAGTACGATCATGGCGGCAATCCCGCCGTAGATTCCTGTTAACATGCCAACCACCAGGGGAATTGCAGCAGCTGCCGGCATGTTGATCAGTTTCATCACGGGTGTAAGTAAAAAATCCGACTGCTGAATCAGACCGCTGTAATCCAGAAGTACCGTCAGAAACGAAATGGGGATCAGAATCCTGAGCAGCCAGACATAACCGCTCCAGCCTTTTTCAATCCCAGCCATGACGCCGTCTTTAGCCGTATCACGAAAAATTGTCATTCAGTGTCGCGTTCCATTTCGCAGCCCATTGGTCGGGTCGCCTTCTTCAACCATCTGCCTCAGAACCTGGATTTCGGCCTGTCCTGGTATGCGTCCGGTCAGATGAGCGGTCAGGACCACCTCTCCATCCTGGTTGACAAGAACTGCTTCCGCCCGGGCTCGGCCTTTTTCATCAATTTCCGTGATTGTCAGGGTGCAGGTGATGGTTTCGCCCATATAGACAGGACGTTTGAATCGAAAATTCATGCCGGAAGCCAGCCACCCAATTTGTCCCCCCACTTCCGTGATCATGCCCCCGACAAGAAGTCCGTGGCAGATTCTCGCTTTTAATCCCTTTACGGAAACAAACCGTAAATCAAAATGAATGGGGTTGTAATCGCGGGTCATATCGGCGAATTGTTCGACCTGTGACTCTGAAAATGTTCGGGTAACAGTAAAGGTAGTGCCTGGCGTTAACCCCGCAATCGTGCGTTGCCGAATGATAGACATCAAACTTTCCTTTCAATTTCATTTTGGCGCAATGCAACTCTTAACAATAATCCAATTTGATATTTTATCAAGCTCAAAAATGACGGCACAATGGCATTCAGTTGACAAAACCAATCAATCAGTCTACACCATGGAACATGATTAACGATATCGATAAAAGAATTCCCGTATGCCTGAAACCGGGCGACTGCATTGGAATTGTGGCGCCGGCCAGTCCCTTTGAAGAAACGGATTTTTTCAACGGCGTCCATATACTGGAGAACATGGGATTTCGAGTGAGTTTTCCAAAAGGGATCTTTGCACGATCCGGGTATCTTGCCGGGTCAGATGTGGATCGCGCGGCCCAGGTGAACGCTTCTTTTGCAGACGACACTGTTCAGGCGATTATCTGCGCCAGGGGTGGATATGGATCCATGCAAATCCTGCCGTATCTGAATTATGAGGCCATCCGCGAGCATCCCAAGCTGCTGATGGGATTTAGTGACATTACGGCGCTGCTGTGTTCACTGTATCAGCGCTCTGGCCTGGTTTCATGCCATGGGCCGGTAGTAACGACATTAAAGAGTGCCGGTTCAAAAACCCTTGAGTCTGTATTCAATGCGTTGACTTTAAACGAACTGCCCACCATTCAGCTGGAAAGAGGAGTTGCTCTGAGTCCCGGAAAGGCTTCCGGTCCGGTCATCTGTGGCAATCTGACGACATTGTGCCATCTCATCGGAACGCCTTTTCAGATGAAAATGAAGGGGCATATTCTGATCATTGAAGATACGGGAGAAAAACCTTATCGGATCGATCGGATGCTCACCCAGATGAAACTTGCCGGGGTATTCGAAGGGCTTTGCGGTCTGGGTATCGGAATATTTGAAAGTTGCGGAGAAGCGGATAAACTGCTTGAGATCATTGCCCGCATATTTAACCCAATCCATATTCCCATCCTTGCCGGATTCGATATCGGGCATGGAACTGACAATATCGCGGTTCCATTTGGCTTTGAAGCGGTTCTGGATGCAGATCACCAGATGTTGACGTATTGCTCTATTGCAGGATAACGGACATGATGAGCGTGGACCGAATGATGCATCAGGCCGTTGAGGATCGGATATTCCCGGGAGGGGTCCTTCTGGTGTCCAGAGACAACCGGATCGAGTTTTTCGAAGCCTATGGCTGTGCAGATCTGTTTTCCGGCGCACCGGTAACAAGAGACACGATTTATGACCTTGCATCCTTAACCAAGCCACTGGCAACCACGCTGGCGGTGATGCATCTCATTCAGGAATCCAGACTGAGCCTGGATCAGCCGGCTGATTCTGTTTTGCCTCGTTTTTCAGATCCTCTGATGTCCCGGGTAACCATTCGGCATCTCCTTGCACATAGTTCAGGTCTTGTGGATTACCGCCCCTATTACCTGAAACTGCGGCAAGTTCCATTGAAAAAGCGAAGAGAACAATTAGAAACAATGTTGACCCAGGAACGCCTGGTCGGTGTTCCTGGGAGACAGGTGCTTTACAGCGACATGGGGTTCATGATATTGCGTTGGATTATCGAAACGGTATCCGGGCAACGCCTGGATCATTTGCTGTCTGAATTTTTATACCACCCGTTAGAATTAGAACACCTTTTTTTTATTGATCTGGAGCAGCAAGCATACAATGGCAATATTGCAGCCACCGAACTTTGTGCCTGGCGAAACTCTTTGCTCAAGGGAAAGGTCCACGATGACAATGCCTTTATCACGGGCGGTATTGATGGGCATGCCGGGCTTTTCGGGTCAGCCGCCGATATCGCACGGCTGATTTCGGTTCTGTTGACAGACTACAGGGGACAATCGGGTCGGACATTTTTCAACTCAAGCCTGATCCAGGTTTTCTGGTCTCGGCAGAAGCCATCTGGAAGGGCTCTGGGGTTCGACATGCCTTTGGCCGATGGCGCCAGTTGCGGTCATTTTTTTTCCAGAACCGCCGTGGGGCATTTGGGATATACCGGGACTTCGTTCTGGATTGATCCGGAGCAGTCGATCTTCATTGTTCTGTTGACCAATCGCGTTCACCCTTCCCGCTATAATGTCGGAATACGTCGATTCAGGCCTCTTATCCATAATGAAATCATGATCAATATGGGGCGTGATAGCGTGATAGCGTGAGGGCGGAACCATTTTACGATTTCACGCTCTTACGCTCGCGAGCCTTCACGAAGTATTTTCACGATAAAAGTTTAATAAATATCATGCGGATATTCTTAATTTCGATCTCGTGATCCATTCAGGAACATAATATTTTCCTTGAGAATGCCAGGATTTTCTGGTAACCTCAATAATTTGATCTGGTAGAAAATCATTTATAGCAACCATCTGATTCAAACACGTCTGATTTTCCATTTTTCCAGGGACAACTGTTAACATTAAGGGGTAAATGAGGCATTATGAGCTTTTTTAATGGACTCCTAGGGTTTTTTTCTAGCGACCTGGCCATAGATTTGGGGACGGCCAACACCCTGGTTTATGTTAAAGGCAAGGGTATTGTGCTAAGTGAGCCCTCTGTGGTGGCGGTAAGAACCGACAACCGATCCAAAAACCGGGTTCTGGCTGTTGGGCTTGAAGCAAAAAATATGTTGGGAAGAACCCCGGGAAACATCGTTGCCATTCGGCCCATGCGTGATGGTGTAATCGCGGATTTTGAAGTCACCGAAGCCATGCTCAGGCACTTTATCCACAAGGTTCACAACAGGCGGTCCTTTGTCCGGCCCAGAATCATCATTGCAGTGCCCTCCGGAATCACCCAGGTTGAAAAGCGAGCTGTTCGGGAGTCTGCTGAATCCGCAGGCGCACGGGAAGTCTTTTTAATCGAAGAACCCATGGCTGCTGCTATCGGTGCCGGCCTGCCCATCACCGAGCCGACCTGTAATATGGTTGTTGATATTGGCGGCGGGACGACCGAGGTCGCTGTTATTTCTCTGGCCGGGATCGTATATTGCAGATCGTTGCGGGTGGCAGGCGATAAAATGGATTCCGCCATCATGCAGTACATCAAACGCAAGTACAATCTGCTGATAGGAGAGCGAACCTCAGAGGTGATTAAAACCACTATTGGGAATGCCTATCCGGATCCTCAGAACCTTGAAACCATTGAGGTCAAGGGAAGAGACCTGGTATCAGGCATTCCCAAGATTCTTACCATAGATTCGGAAGAGATTCGTATCGCCATTTCAGAACAGCTGGATGCGATACTGGAAACCGTAAAGATAGCCCTTGAACAAACGCCTCCTGAATTATCTGCCGACATTGTGGACAGAGGGATCGTCCTGACCGGAGGCGGTGCTTTGCTGAAGAATCTGGATAGACTGATCATGGAGGAAAGCGGCCTGCCGGTGAGGATTGCGGATGATCCCCTGTCAACAGTCGCACTGGGATGTGGAAAAACGTTAGATAGTCTTGAAATCCTCAGACAGGTTGTAATTACCTAAGTTTTATGTTTTCAAAAAAAATGATGGTAATAGCTGGTGTATTTGGCTTTGTTGTCATCAATATCACCGCACTTTTTATTTCAGCCAAATATGTCAGTTTTTCTTCTGCTTCCCGACATGTGGGAATGGGGATCATCTCCCCGCTTCAAAAAGCCGTAACGGCTTCTATCCATTCGCTCAGGGCAATGTGGACGCATTATTTTTTTCTGGTTTCCACAGGAAAAGAAAATGACAGCCTGAAAAAATTGCTGGCCAAGACCATCTATGACGTCAACCAGTGCAAAGAAACAGAGATTTCCAATGACCGGTTCCGTAAACTTCTTGATTTTAAAAACGCCAGTCAACTTCATTCCATTTCTGCCGGGGTGATTGGCAAGGACCCTTCCCAGTGGTATAAAACGCTGGTTATTGACAAGGGTGTTTCCGAAGGAATCACCAAGGGGCTTCCTGTGGTAGTTCCGGAGGGGGTAGTGGGCCAGGTGATTGATGCTTCTGACCATTATGCAAAAGTCCTGCTGATCATAGATTCAAACAGTGCTGTGGATGCGTTGGTTCAGCAAACCCGGGCTCATGGGATCATAAAAGGAGATTCCGAAGGCCGCTGTCTGCTTAATTACGTTTCCCGTAAGGAGATCGTCAATATCGGAGACGCTGTGGTTTCATCTGGATTGGACGGCGTTTTTGCCAAGGGCCTTCTGATTGGAAAGGTGACGGATATCGTTCGGAACAAGTCTGGGATATTTCAGGATATTGAGGTTTCTCCTTTCGTTGATTTTGATAAAATCGAAGAAGTTCTGGTAGTTCTCAGCCCGCCAACACAGAGCAGATATCGCTGACAAAGACTGAAACCATGGGTTTTTCGCAAGCGTATCCAACAAGTTCTATTTTTCGAGTTCTTTCATGAATCCCATGGTGCGAATCGGTCTGATTCTATTTTTGGTCATTTTTCAGACAACGATTTATTACGCCATTCCTGCTTTGAATCATTTTGTGGACCTGGTGATCACTTTTGTCATTTACGCCGGGCTTTTTCTTCCCTTTCTGGAGAGTATCGTTCTGATACTGGTGCTGGGAGCGCTCATGGACAGTATCACCGGAGGGCTTTTTGGCTTGTATCTGTCCATATATTTCTGGATAATTGTCGGATTGAGGCCGTTTGTCACGCTGTTGAATTTAAAAAATGCTCACACGTTAAGGTTACTGTTGGGGATTGCCATCGGATTTGAGAATCTGATGTTATTCATCGGAACGGTTGCCCTGAAACAGGAAATTGTGTTCTCGTCCGAATCCATTCTGGGAGTAGTATATCAGCTGCTCTGGACCCTGGCCCTGGGCCCCTTTCTCATCAGGCTTTTAAATGACATGGATCGCCAGTCTGTATAAGTGCAATCGAAAAAATCATTCATCATGACAGATGCAACTTCCCCGAAATCCTTGCTCAAGAACCAAAGCCCGGACAGCGACTGGTACAAGCGCAGAATTATCGGGCTGATATGCTTTGTGATACCCGGGTTTGTTTTTTTATTGCTGCGGCTCTTTTATCTTCAGATTATCGAAGGAGAAAACTTCAGAAGGCTTTCGGAAAATAACTGCATCCGCCTACAAAGCATTGATCCGCCAAGAGGATTGATCTTTGACCGGAAGGGGCAGCTTCTGGTGGATAACCGCCCTTCCTATGATTTAAGTATCGTGGTCAAAGATGCCAAACCTCTGGAAGCATCGCTTCAGCATCTGTCTCAATATACGCGAATTCCCCTGGAATTGTTATGGGGGGAAGTTGAGAAAAGCCATAATCAGCCGTCTTTTAAGCCGGTTTTATTGAAACAGGATATTGGCAGGGATGTTCTGGCAGCCCTTGAAGTAAAACGCTTTGATTTGCCGGGAACCATTGTGGATGTTCGTCTGCGAAGGCTTTATGTGAAAAGCCAGAGCGCTGCGCATGTCCTGGGTTATGTCGGTGAGATCAGCAGTGGTGAGTTGAAATCCGTAAAGTATGATGGGTATAAGCGGGGAGATTTAATCGGGAAAAGCGGGATTGAAAAGTCATTTGAAAACTATTTGAGAGGAGAACGGGGGGGGCGGCAGATTGAGGTGAATGTGACCGGACAACTCGTCCGGGTGCTGAAAACCGTTGAGGCGGTTCCTGGGAACAATGTTTTCCTTTCCTTTGACCAGAGCTTACAGAAAAAAGCCGAAGACTTGCTGTCGGATGTGTCAGGTGCGGTTGTGGCAATGGATCCCACGACGGGATATATTCTGGCAATGGCCAGCAGCCCTTCTTATGATCCAAACATGTTTGTAGGTGGTTTCAGTTACGATCAGTGGGCAACCTTCATCAGGGACCCTTCCCATCCGCTCCAGAACAAAGCCATTCAGGCCGAATATCCTCCGGCGTCCACATATAAAATCATCACGGCAATGGCGGGTCTGGAAGAAGGGGTGATTGATGAAAAAACCACACTGGGATGCCCGGGCTCCTATAAATTTGGAGATAGGGAATACCGGTGTTGGAAAAAAGGTGGACATGGTTCAGTCAATATAGGCAGGGCCATTGCGGAATCCTGTGATGTGTTCTTTTATCAGGTGGGGCTCCGGCTGGGAGTGGATCGCCTGGCATACTATGCCAAAGCCGCCGGATTGGGGGCTTTGACAGGGATTCAGCTCGAACAGGAGTCCGGCGGCCTGATTCCGACCGCTGCATGGAAAAAACGCAGATTGGGAGTTGCCTGGCAGGGAGGAGAAACCTTGTCGATTTCGATTGGTCAGGGGTATAATCTGGTAACCCCCCTGCAACTGGCGTCCATGATTTCAAGCGTTGCCAACGGCGGAACCCAGTTTACACCGTTGATAGTCAAGAAAATTCAAAATGCGTCCGGTGAAACCATCAAGGAATTTTATCCCGAAATCAAGGGGCATCTTCCTGTCGGCCCCAAAAATCTGGATATCATCAGAAAAGGTCTTTGGGAAGTTGTCAACGGCAAAAGCGGAACCGCACGCATCGCCCACGTTGAGGGGATTGAGGTCAGTGGTAAAACAGGAACAGCTCAGGTTTTCAGCCGTAAAACAGATTCGGAAAATGAATCAAGGCGTAGCCAGTATTTAAAATCCCATGCCTGGTTTGTGGCATATGCGCCATCCGCCAACCCGAAGATTGCGCTTTCCGTCCTTGTCGAACATGGCGAACATGGCGCCAGCGCTGCTGCACCTATTGCCAGTGAACTGATCCGGACGTATTTGTCTGAAAACGACAAGTGAGAGGAAATCATGTTTGACCGCCGACTGGTTCAGAATTTTGACTGGATGCTGCTGATCATCACTTTGTTGCTGGCTGCATCCGGACTGATAACCCTTTACAGTGCGGCGCGGGCGGGACTGCCCATTACGCAGGCCTTTTATTTAAAACAGTTTATGTGGTATGGAGTTGGCTTTGTGATTATGATTGCTTCCTTTCTCATCAGCTACAAGCAATTTGATCAATATGCCTACGCTGCCTACGCCATATGCATTTTCCTCTTGGCAGCGGTGCTGCTGGTGGGAAAGCTGGTTGCCGGATCTAAGCGGTGGCTGGTTTTGGGAACGATTTCCTTTCAACCCTCTGAACTGGCAAAGGTTGCAGTGATTCTTGTGCTGTCGCGCTATTATTCAAGAACCGCCAGTACAAAAGGAATGCGTCTTCGTGATTTGGTTATTCCGATGTTGTTGATTGCTATTCCATTTGCGCTTATTGTCAAACAGCCTGATCTGGGAACTGCCGTAATGATTCTATTGATTGCTGCTACCCTGACGGTTTTTACCAAGATTGAAAAGCGTGCGATGATTGCCATTGTTTCATTTGGAACAGTGGCCATTCCCATGGTCTGGTTGCTGCTGAAAGGATATCAGAAACAGCGAATCCTGACTTTTTTGGAGCCGGACAGGGACCCGCTGGGTGCAGGGTATCATATCATTCAATCCAAAATTGCCATAGGTTCGGGAATGCTTTCAGGAAAAGGATTTTTGGAGGGAACACAGAATGCACTTTCATTTTTGCCAGAGCATCACACGGATTTTATTTTTTCAGTTCTGGCAGAAGATTGGGGTTTTATCGGGTCTGCGGCCGTCTTGTTTCTTTTTTTAATGCTGATCGTCTGGAGCCTGAATGTCGCTCATGGTTGCAGGGACCCTTTTGGCGCGCTTCTGGCGGTAGGAATTACTGCATTGATCGGCTGGGAGGTTTTCATTAACATAGGAATGGTAATGGGACTGATGCCTGTGGTTGGTATCCCTCTGCCATTTATCAGTTATGGCGGCTCTGCCATCCTCAGCATGATGCTGTGCATGGGAATCCTGATGAATATCAGCATGCGCAAATACCTGATAGAGTAAATGAAATTTTCCGTATGGATTCATCAGAATTATTTTTTGCACAGGCCTTGAAAAGTAATTTGTTGGAATTCCCCGAGACGAAATCTGGCAAATAACCATTTGATAAACCTGAAAAATTGAATACGAATTTCTGGCGGTTAAAAAAAACAAAAAAACTTTTGACAACATGTTCTGGCAGATGTTATAGACCCCCAGTCCAAATCATGATTTCAAAGATTATTATTCATTTATCGCTGTTTACAAACTGATATTCAATAAAAATGGAGGGCAGACGTATGATTAATGTTGATGGGTCGGTTTTTATCCAGATCGCCAACTTTATTTTTTTGATTTGGGTAATGAACATGATTTTGTATAAACCCATACGTAAGGCGCTTCTTCAGCGAAAAGAAAAAGTGTCGGGTTTGGAACGCAGTATTGCCGACTTCAACACCCAGGCACAGGAAAAAGAAAATGCATTTGCCTCCGGAATCAAAGAGGCAAGAGCCAATGGATTGAAGGAAAAACAGGCCTTAATCCAGTCCGGATCCGACGAAGAAAAAATTGTCCTTGAAAACATAAATAAAAAGGCACAGGCCGAACTCGCCAAGTCTCGCGAAAAAATCGCTAAAGATGCAGAATCAGTTCGTATTTCCCTTCAAAAAGAACTTGATACATTTGTCAATGCAATAGGTCAAAAAATACTGGGGAGGGCTGTTTAATGAAAATTCCGGTTATCAGGAAAGGGCGGCGCGGTCTGCTGCTTGCGATGTCAATGCTGATGCTGCTATGGGGCGGGTTGGCGTTTGCTGCGTCCGGCACAGATACGCACAGCGCAGACAAGCACAGCGAAGCAGCTCACGAAGGCGATGCTCACAAGGCAAAGGGATGGGTGGCGACAGATACCTACCGTGTTTTGAATTTTGCTGTGCTGGCGGGTGCGCTGGTTTTTTTGCTGCGTAAACCGCTTTCGCAGGCCCTTGATTCCAGAATCAAGGGGATTCAGGCGCAGCTGGAAGATCTTGAATCCAAAAAGGCCGAGGCTGAAAAAGTCCTTTCAGCGTATAATGCCAAGATTGCACGGTTGAGTCAGGAGTCCGAAGGAATTGTTGCAGAGTATGTCCGGCAGGGCAATGAGGCCAAGGCCAGAATCCTGAAAGAAGCCGAGTTGTCTGCATATAAACTGGAAGAACAGGCCAGACGAAACATTGAAAACGAGTTCGAAGTGGCAAAACTGCGTCTTCAGCAGGATATTTTTGAAAAAGCAATGACCAAAGCTGAAGAAATCATTAAAAAGAACATTACCGCAGCTGACCAGAACCGATTGGTGGATGAATATCTCGACAAGGTGGTGGCATAGTGAAAAGTCAATCTATAGCAAGGCGATACGCCAAGGCGCTTCTGATGATCGGCAAGACCGATGGGCTGGCCGACAACTATAAGGATGAATTGAATGGATTTGCCAGCCTGATAGCCAGTGAAATGGCGCTTGAACAGGTCATCAATAATCCGCTGTACAATGCAAAAGAACGCAAAAAAGTACTGGCATCGCTTATTGATAAACTGAATCTGTCCAAGGTTATGGCATCCTTCTTGAAACTTCTCTTTGATAAGGGAAGGTTCGGTTTTCTGGGCGCAATCAATGAATTTTATCAGAAACTGGCAGATGATCTCAAGGGTGTAGCTCGTGCCAGCCTGGTTTCGGCTAATGAGCTTTCATCCGAAACAGTTGAAAAGATTCGCAAGGCATTGTCAAAGAAAACGGGTAAGGACATTGTCCTGGATATCAAAACAGACCCGGCGCTCATCGGCGGGGTGGTTACCAAAATTGGGGATCTTGTTTTGGATGGCAGTATCAAAACACAATTACTCAACATGAGAGAATCTTTAAAAAGGGGTGAGAGCGTATAATGGAATTAAAAGCTGAAGAAATTAGTCAGATCATAAAAGATCAAATCAAGGATTACGACAAAAAGGTCGAACTCAGTGAAACAGGGATCGTTTTGTCGGTTGGCGATGGTATTGCCAGAGTCTACGGCCTTGAGAAAGCAATGGCCCTTGAACTGGTAGAATTCCCCGGCGGTATTCTCGGACTTGTCCTGAACCTTGAAGAAGACAATGTGGGTATCGCCATTATGGGATCCGATGTTCACATCAAGGAAGGTGATATTGTCAAGCGAACCGGTCGAATTGCTCAGGTACCTGTCGGCGAGCCGGTGCTGGGGCGCGTGGTTTCTGCAGTGGGCGAGCCCCTGGACGGAAAAGGCCCCATTAACGCCACGGAATTCCGACGTGTCGAAATGGTTGCCCCCGGAGTTATCGCCAGAAAAAGTGTTCATGAGCCCATGGTCACCGGCCTGAAAGCCATTGACGCCATGACGCCGGTGGGTCGTGGGCAGCGGGAGTTGATCATTGGCGACCGTCAGATCGGTAAAACCGCTATCGCCATTGATGCCATTCTCAGCCAGAAAGGTCAGGACGTTTTCTGCGTGTATGTGGCCTGCGGCCAGAAGAAGTCCACGGTTGCTCAGATTGTGGCCATTCTGGAAAAACATGGGGCAATGGCTTATACGACGGTTGTTGCTGCGTGCGCCAGCGATCCTGCAACGCTGCAGTATGTCGCGCCTTATGCCGGATGTGCCATGGCGGAATATTTCAGAGACAGTAAACGGCATTCCCTGATTATTTATGACGATCTTTCCAAACAGGCCGCCGCCTATCGCCAGGTTTCCCTGCTGCTGCGGCGTCCTCCGGGGCGCGAGGCTTATCCCGGCGACATTTTCTACAACCATTCCCGGTTGCTGGAGCGTTCCGCAAAATTGAATGATGAGCTCGGCGCCGGATCACTAACCGCCCTTCCCATCATCGAAACCCAGGCCGGTGACGTATCCGCCTATATTCCCACAAACGTTATTTCCATTACCGACGGCCAGATTTATCTGGAACCCAAACTCTTTTTTGCAGGCGTCAGACCCGCAATCAACGTCGGGCTTTCCGTATCCCGCGTCGGTGGTGCAGCTCAAACGAAAAGCATGAAACAGGTTGCTGGCACACTGCGGCTTGATCTGGCCCAGTACCGGGAACTTGAAGCGTTTGCAGCATTTGGAAGCGACCTGGATAAATCAACTCAGAACCAGTTGACCCGTGGGGCGCGCATGGTTGAAATTTTGAAACAGCCGCAGTACAAACCCCTTCCCATGGAAAAGCAGGTTACGATCCTGTTTGCCGGGACACGCGGGTTTCTGGATAAATACCCGATAGATGTTCTGGCAAAATATGAGGCGGGTCTTTATACGTTCATCGAAGAGCGACATCCCAAGGTTTTTACCGAACTGGCAGATAAAAAAATTATCAATGATGATATTGATAAGATGCTCAGAGCTGCCTTGGGTGAATACGATGAAGAATTTAAAGATACGATTAAATAATGCTTGATAATATTAACATCTCTGATGTTTTTTATTAAGGACGATTTGATATGGCAAGATTAAAAGATGTTCAAAATAAAATAAGCGCGGTTAAAAAGACCAAACAAATTACAAAAGCCATGAACATGGTAGCAGCTTCCAGATTGCGGGGTGCGCAACAAAACATGGAAGCTTTTCGTCCTTATGCGAATAAATTCGCTGAAGTATTGACCAGCCTGGCGGAAAAAGCAGGGGAGGGCGCAAGCCCATTGCTGATACCTCGTGAAGAAGTTAAAAAAATTCACATTGTCTTATGCACATCTGACAGAGGATTGTGCGGCGGGTTTAATAACAACCTGATAACCAAAGCCGAAAAATTTGCAAAGGAAATGACAGCAAATGGGCTGGAAGTTTCTTTTACAAATTTTGGGAAAAAAGGTCGAGATTGGACTCGAAAAGCCCAAATACCCATTGTCAGTGAACATCTTGGGATTATTGGTACAACTATCGGTTTTAATTATGCTTCAACAACAGGACGTAAGCTGGTTGATCAATTTCTGATCGGCGTTTATGACGAGGTTTACGTTATTTATCCAGAGTTCAGAACCATGTCCAAACAAGTGCCGTTAGTTGAGAAAATATTGCCCATTACCCCCTTTGAATCCGAAGAAAGCCCGGTTGCGGATAAAGACCAGCCTTATCAGGCTGAACATATCTGCGAACCATCACCAGCGGGTCTGCTCGGCGAATTGTTGCCAATGAATGTATTTGTTCAATTACATAGGGCATTTTTAGAAACATCTACCAGCGAACATGCTGCCAGAATGATGGCGATGGAAAATGCCACAACAGCCTGCAATGACATGATCGGAAGCTTGACCCTTGCTTATAACAAAGCCAGGCAGGCGGCAATTACGGCGGATCTGATGGATATTGTCGGTGGTGCCGAAGCGCTTAAAGGATAAATAATTGATGCAGGATATCGAAGGACAGGAGGATATTTGATGGGACAGAATATTGGATATATTAAACAGGTGATGGGACCTATCGTTGACGTTGAATTTGAGCAGGGTCAATTGCCCAACATCCTGACCGCACTGCTGGTAAGTAATCCTACAATTAATGATGAAGCTGACAATCTCGTAATTGAAGTTGCTCAGCATCTGGGCGACAATATTGTCCGTACGATTGCCATGGATGTTACCGATGGTCTGGTTCGGGGAATGCCGGTTAAGGATACTGGAAACCCAATCATGATGCCGGTTGGTGAAGCGGGCTTGGGACGAGTATTAAATGTTGTCGGCAGACCGGTTGATGGTCTTGGCCCGATCAGTCAGGAAAAAATGATGCCGATTCACCGTGAAGCTCCAAAGTTTACCGAACAGGATACAACGGTGAAAGTATTGGAAACCGGCGTCAAAGTGATCGATCTGCTGGTGCCTTTTCCGAGAGGCGGGAAGATGGGACTTTTTGGAGGCGCCGGCGTCGGCAAGACCGTTATCATGATGGAAATGGTCAATAACATTGCCAAGCATCATCAAGGAATCTCCGTTTTTGCAGGGGTTGGCGAAAGAACACGCGAAGGAAATGACTTGTATCACGAAATGAAGAATTCCGGTGTTCTTCCCAATGCTGCGCTGATCTATGGACAGATGACAGAGCCCCCCGGCGCACGTGCGCGTGTTGCGCTCTCTGCGCTTACGGCTGCAGAATACTTCCGGGATGTTGAAGGTAAGGATGTTTTGATTTTTATTGATAATATTTTTAGATTTACCCAGGCCGGATCTGAAGTTTCCGCCTTGCTCGGACGAATGCCGTCCGCGGTTGGTTACCAGCCCACACTGGCGGTCGACCTTGGTACGCTTCAGGAACGCATAACCTCCACCAATAAGGGGGCCATTACGGCTGTTCAATGCGTTTATGTGCCTGCAGACGATTTGACTGACCCGGCTCCTGCAACCACATTTGCTCATTTGGATGGAACGGTTGTACTTTCCCGCCAGATTGCAGAACTCGGAATCTATCCGTCGGTTGACCCCCTGGATTCCACTTCCAGAATTCTGGATGCCGCCTATATTGGCGAAGAACATTATCTTGTAGCCAGAACTGTTCAACGGGTCCTGCAAAAATATAAAGAACTTCAAGATATTATCGCTATTCTTGGCATTGACGAACTGTCTGACGAAGATAAAATAACCGTTGCTCGCGCCAGAAGAATTCAACGATTTCTTTCTCAGCCTTTCCATGTTGCTGAAACCTTTACCGGTATGCCGGGTGCATATTGTAAAATCGAGGATACCGTTCGAGGCTTTAAAGAAATCTGTGATGGAAAACATGATGATCTTCCGGAGCAGGCTTTCTACATGGTTGGCGGCATTGAAGGCGCTGTCGAGAAAGCCAAAAAAATGGCCGAAGCACAATAAATACAGGTTGAGGGCAAATGAATGGCTGGAAATATAAAACTTGAGGTTGTTACACCAGAGAAATCTGTTGTCAGCGAAGAAGCACAGATTGTAATTGCTCCCGGAAGCCTGGGAGAATTCGGTGTGCTTATAGGCCATACACCATTTTTAACAACTCTAAAACTGGGCATTATCCGTTATAAGGATGCGCAAGGGGTTGAACGCTTTGTTTTTGTCAGCGGTGGATTTGCTGAAGCGCTTCCCAACAAAGTGACGGTATTGGCACAGGCTGCAGAAAGAAGACGTGATATTAATATTGAGCGCGCCAAATCGGCTTACGAGCGGGCTAAAAGTCGTCTTGAAGCCAAACCGAAAGAAGATATCGATTTTGTCAGAGCAAAAGCGGCTTTAGACAGGGCGCTGAATCGGTTAAAACTGGCCGAAACCCGAAAATAACCCTATCCTTACGTGTTCATGTAACAAAAAGAGCAGGTCATCCTTAAGATGGCCTGCTCTTTTTGTTCTTGAAATGATTCATTCGTCATTTCTTACGGATTCCAGGATGAAGACGCATATACACACGAATCTCTAAGCCCTTGAAAAAAAATGAAATTGAGGCAATAATGATTTCAGTGACGTCAATATTGGCGTAAGGATAAGAAATGGATACCTATTCACCCGACCTGGCGTTTATAGTTCTGGCTGCAGGCCTTGGAAAACGGATGAAATCTAACAAGGCCAAGGTGCTTCATGAGGTTCTTGGAAAACCGATGGTTCATCATGTTCTGGAAACCGCCACTCATTTTGCCGATAGAAATGTTTATGTGATTGTTGGCTACCAGTCTGAGGTCGTGCAGTCATCAATAGATAAAAATTTCGATGTTCATTATGTTTATCAGGAAAAGCAATTGGGTACCGGTCATGCTGTTTCGTGCGCCCTGCCTTATCTGAAGTCACAGATTCAGCAAATAGTCATTTTATGCGGAGATACTCCGCTTATCTCGCAATCTACGATAGCATTACTGATTCACACGCATCGGAATTTAAATAACGACTTAACTGTTCTTGCAGTCAACATGGACAACCCAACTGGATATGGTCGAATTTTGATAAAAGAGAATCAACGGATTGCGGGAATTGTGGAAGAAGCCGATGCGACAGACGCCCAGCGAAAAATAAAAATCGTAAATACCGGTATTTATTGTGTTGATAGAACGTTTCTATCTGATGCAATAGGATCTCTGACGAACAACAATGCCCAGCAGGAATTGTATTTGACGGATATTGTCGAAATCGGTTTTCAAAAAAATAAAGCAATTACCGCGGTAATCAGTGAAGATTCCACAGAGATGATGGGTGTGAACAGCCAGGAGGATTTGCGAATTGCGGATAGGCAGATGAGATTGAGGCTATCAAAAAATCTTGACTTTCGTAACTCTCCATGAGTATATGAAATAAGAGGTGAAATGGTGGAAAATGAAATGCTGCTGATGCAGCAGTTTGAAGAAATAGAGCAGAAGGTAGAACGATTGATCGTGATCTGTGGTTTGCTTGAGGCCAAAAATATCCAACTCAGAAATACCATATCAAGTCTGGAAACAGAACTTCGATTAAAGACCGAGGCATTAGAAAATTTATCTGAAGAAAGAACCATGATCCGATCGAAAATTGATACGCTTTTAGTGAAGTTGGAAAATATTGCAGAAATGGATTCGAATTCATCACAGTGAAAAGGCAGAGAAAGGCAAATAATTTTCCTTGGAAGATTATCTTACTATCACTCTTTTTGGCCAAACCTATACTTTCAAATTCGAGTCAGATAACCTGAGCGGAAAAGAGATTGTGGATATGCTGCTCAGCGAAGTTGGAAAAGTGGAGTCCCAGTTTCAGCAATCCATTCATGTTAATAAATTTGTCATATTGATATTAGCTGCTCTCAACATCAGCCTTGAGAAAATTGCATTAAAAAACAATTATCAGCATCAGTTGTCAAATCTCAGCGACAGGTCAGCAGAATTGATCCATCGACTGGATGAATGTATCGCCCCACTTTCTGATTCGACATCAACTGAAACCATGTAGGTGTTTTTATTCCTGTTTCATGGAAACGTTCCAACCAACTGGCGGATGACTTACAAATACGTATCAAATACGATGGTAACGGCTTATGTGTAATACCCCTGCCGTGTTCGTTATTGGAAGATGATCTTTGTCCCAACATATAATACTCAGGGGCCTTTACTGATTTTGGTGAGCATGTTCTGCTTGTACAGAAAAGCCTAAAAAAATCACAGGGATCCCCAAATATCCACGTTTGGCTCAAAGGCCTTACAAAACGGCACAGTGGTGGGGGTTTACACATTTTCATCCGGTATGTCATGCCGTTATTCTGGTTGCCTCTGCAATTGTTTTGCTGCCTTTCTTCAATTCTTCATTTTCTTTTTAGGGATTTCCCCGTTTTCCCCAGCATTCGTATTTCATATTTATTTCACAGATAATTTTATTAGAATAGGCTGTTTACTGTCATCCATTGCGAAAGAAACAGCTGTTTTTCTGGTGAAAACTGATACATGTGTGTATCAGGACGGATTAAATTGAAAAACGACAATTGATAACCTGTTTTAATACCAGGAGTCTGCCATTTATCGGGAGGTCTCTTTAGGAGATAATGAATGAATGAATATAGTATATTTGTAAGTGTTGCCTGTTTTGTTGCCGGGTTTATTGCCGCTACCTGGCTGAAGATCAAAAGCCTCAAAGATAAAATCATCCGTGCAGAAGAAGACGCCAGGCGTATATTGGATGACGCCAGGCATCGATCAGAAACGCTGACGAAAGAGGCCCAGTTGGAGGCAAAAGATGTAATTTTTAAAATGAAGAGTGATTTTGATTTAGAGACAAAAGAAACTCGGGCTGAAGCAAAGAAAAAAGAGAGATGGCTGATACAAAAAGAGGAGAATGTTGACCGTAAAATTGAACAGTCAGAACGTCGGGATATGGAAATTGCGAAAAAAGAAAAATCGCTGAATGACCGGGAAGAGCTGATTGAAAAAAGAGATCTTGAATATAAGGGATTAATAGAAGAACAAAAACGACAGTTGGAAAAGATATCAGGCATGTCATCTGAACAGGCAAAGGAATTGTTGATTCGTGCCATGGAGAATGAGGCTCGGTACGAGGGTGCCAAACTCATTAAACGAATTGAAGCAGAAACAATTGAAGAAGCTGAAAAAAAAGCTAAAAAAATTATTTCAACAGCGATTCAGCGATTTTCAGGTGAGTTTGTATCTGAAAGAACGGTCTCGGTTGTTCCGCTTCCCGGGGACGAAATGAAGGGGAGAATTATCGGCAGAGAAGGCCGGAATATCCGAGCGCTTGAGGCTGCCACAGGTATCGATCTGATTATAGATGATACGCCTGAGGCGGTGATACTGTCAGGATTTAATCCGGTTCGCCGTGAAGTTGCGCGGCTGTCGTTGCTCAGACTGATATCCGATGGGAGAATTCATCCCGCAAGAATTGAAGATGTCGTTAAAAAAGTATCACTGGAAGTGGATGTAACCATCAAGGAAGCAGGGGAGCAAGCCGCTTTTGATCTTGGGGTGCATGGGATTCATCCGGATTTGATCAAACACATCGGGAGTCTGAAATTTAGAACCAGTTATGCCCAGAATGTTCTGCAGCATTCCGTAGAAGTTGGCTTTCTTTGCGGCATCATGGCTTCGGAGTTGGGATTAAATTCCAAACTGGCTCGTAGGATGGGGTTGCTTCACGATTTGGGGAAAGCCATTGACCATGAAGTAGAGGGACCCCATGCTTTGATTGGATCAAAGCTGGCAAAAAAATATGGTGAGTCTCCCAAGGTCGTACATGCTATTGCCGCGCACCACGAGGATGTGCCACCTAGTACGGTTTATGCATTTTTAGTACAGGCTGCGGACGGGCTTTCCGGAGCCAGGCCAGGTGCACGGAAAGAACTTCTGGAGAACTATGTAAAGCGTCTTGAAGAGCTTGAAAATATAGCCAATTCATTTCGCGGAGTCTCAAACTCATATGCGATACAGGCTGGCAGGGAATTGCGCGTGATCGTTGAGAGTGAAGTGATCACTGATGAAGAAGCGACGCTATTAAGCAGAGATATTGTCAAAAAAATTGAGGAAATGCTGACATTTCCTGGCCAGATTAAAGTCATGGTGATTCGAGAAACCCGGGCAGTTGAATATGCAAACAAATAGGATTGATAGTTTATGAAAAATGCAATGGATATTCTTAGAGAGCGTGGATTTATCGAACAGACTACTCATGATGCTGAACTTCGGGATTATCTGGAATCCGGCCAGATCTCTTGCTATATCGGCTTTGATCCGACAGCGTCCAGTCTTCATGTCGGCAGTCTGATTCCCATCATGGCGCTATCCAATATGCAGAAATGCGGGCACAGGCCTATCGCTCTGGTTGGGGGCGGGACCGGCCTGGTCGGCGACCCCAGTGGAAAAACCGAAACCCGTAAATTGCAGACCAAAGAACAGGTTGACGAAAATGTTGTGGGAATCAAGAAACAGCTATCTCAATATCTTGATTTCGATGCGGAGAGGGCGATTTTGGTGAATAACGCCGACTGGCTTACGGACTTGAAATATATTCCATTTCTGCGGGATATTGGCAAACACTTTTCTGTGAACCGCATGATAAAATCGGAAAGCTATCGCATGCGGCTTGAAGCAGAAGATGGTCTGAATTTTATTGAATTCAACTATATGTTGCTTCAAGCATATGATTATTTGGAATTGTTCGATCGTATGGACTGCAGGCTTCAGATGGGAGGCAGTGATCAGTGGGGGAATATTGTCGCTGGTATTGAACTGATTCGACGAATCAGGCAACAATCTGCTTTTGGGATTACATTTCCGCTGATTACCACAAGTACAGGCGCAAAAATGGGCAAAACAGCCAAAGGTGCGGTCTGGTTAGACCCTGTCAGAACCAGTCCATATGATTATTACCAGTTCTGGGTGAATACTGATGATGGAGACGTGACACGGTTTTTGTCTCTTTTTACTTTTTTGCCGATTGAAGAGATTCAGCAGACAACTCAATTGAAAGATGTGGAGCTGAACTGCGCAAAGTCGGTCCTGGCCTTTGAAGCCACGTCACTGGCGCATGGGCCTGAAGAAGCTATCAAAGCATATCGAGCATCTGCAGGCGTTTTTGGCACCAGAAAGATTCCTGATCACGTTTTGCCGACAAGCACCGTTCCCAGGCAGGATAAGCAAGTGGACGACCAGTCTGTGCCGCATTCTTTCATGAATTCAGGCGAACTGAAAAATGGAATTCCAATTTTCAAATTAATCCACAGCGTGGGTTTGGCAGGATCTGGCGGTGCAGCCAGGCGACTGGTAGAACAGGGAGGCGCCTATATAAACGGCAAGCGGATTGAGGATTTAAATTACCAGGTCTCGGATAAGGATATCTTCAATGGTGAGATTCTGCTCAGCTCAGGAAAAAAACGGTTTCACAAAATTAAATGTAGAGTGAAATAAGACACGATATCGCAAATATATTTCTTGACATGGATGATGAATTTATATATTATACTCTAGTTTGTGTGGGTTATAGAAAAACGATTCAAAAAAATAGTTCTTGACAAATTAGTAAAATAAAACTAATAGAAGAGTTATAAGTCGGATTGTTTTCTAAATAATCCTGGTTGGCCAGTTTTAAGGAAAAAGACAAATCATATCCTGAGGTCAATCGAAAAAAAGTATTGGCTGATTTGATCTTTGAAAACTAGATAGTGACAGCTTGTGAGTTTAAGGAGCCCAGTTAATTTACCTGCGCAAGCGGGTATTGTATAGTTTAATTGGAGAGTTTGATCCTGGCTCAGAATGAACGCTGGCG